>ERZ1674045.12-NODE-12-length-145683-cov-14.226234_pt1 | contig 145683 bp, 133 predicted proteins | sample MGYA00581131_ERZ1674045 | MGnify/ENA primary metagenome ERZ1674045 (study PRJEB41354, sample SAMEA4873299) | human saliva metagenome | biome: human-associated habitat [ENVO:00009003]; feature: mouth environment [ENVO:08000002]; material: saliva material...
TTGCCTTTGCAATGTTGTGATTTCGCAATAGCCCTTGAACGTTCAGGTCTTCCATAAACACCACATCGTAGGACTTGAGTATCTCGTTCACCACGGAGTGTATGTAGTTCTCTTTCTTGTTCGTCAGCCGTTCGTATGCTCTTGCAAGCCTAATCCTCTGTTTGTTGCGGTTGTTTGAACCTTTCACCTTGCGGGAGAGTTGTCTCTGAAGTTTGGTTATCTTCTTCTCTTCCCTTTTGAAGAAGTGTTTGTTCTCAAACACCACTCCATCCGAGGTGATGACGAAATCCTTCACACCAAGGTCAATGCCAACTTGTCTGTTAGTCTTCTTAAACTTGACGTACTCAGCTTCAGGAATGTCCACAAGGATTGACAAGAAGAAATTTCCACTCTTGGTTTTCGATAGGGTTGCACTTCTTATGTTGTCCTTGTATTTCTGCAAGCGTTTGTGGTATAGGTCAGAACAACGGAATCTGAGGTTCTTTAATGACTTGATTAGCGTTATATGCTTGGTCTCAAATGTATTGAGCTTTGAAATCGCCTCACGAGAAAAAGATGCAGATTGCTTGTCCTTTTTGGACTTGAACTTGGGATAACCACTGCATTTCTTGAAGAACATTTTATAAGCAACATCCATTTGCCTGATGGCTTCGTGCATCACCTTTGTATTCTGTTCTTTCAACCAAGCGTATTGGTCATCCTTTCGTAATGTTCCATAAAAATACTTTTGCAAATCAAGTACACTTAGGTTTGTCTTATCTGCTTCATAAGCATTCTGTTTTTTGGCGAGCATATGATTATAAACAAAACGATAAGCTCCAAGAACCTTATTGAGTTCTTGTTCCTGCACCTTGTTTGGGTATAATCTTACCTTGACTGCTCGTAACATATTTGTTCTATTCTCTTTTTAATCTATGGTGGGGCGTTTCCACATCACAAAGGTAAGAAGAGTTTTTCGTCCGACAAAATCTATTGTTTTATATTCTTATATCTTACTTGCTATGAACGTTAATCGGATAGGGTACTTGCTCTCCACCTTCGCTCTTCTCTGCGAGTTCTGTTGTGTTGATGTTCATCTTGTAGAAGAAGTCCATCCAGCATTGGTCTCTTGTGTTGGGGCTATCTATGAGGGCACGTGCGTAGGTGCAAAGCTCCACCATGTTGAACGAAGTAGGGAAGTATCCATTGAAGATGTAAGCACCAAGCATCTCTGCCGATGTCTTAGACATCTCTATCATCTTTTCTTTGTACTCGTAGACCTCCATATCAAGAATATCTTGATACGTAAATAGGCGGTTAATCCAAGAGCGTCCCTCGGGGTTGTCCATCTTCTTCCAATCAAACTCTACATCATCCATACACTCAATGACATTCTTGAAGCGTGGAGAGAAGAGAGGGTCATTCAGGAGGCGCAGGATGTCTACGAAGGTCTGCACCTTTGGAATGCTGTAAGAACCCACACCACAAAGTACAGCCTTCATCATCTTGTACCCTTCCAAGGTAGATGCTTCACGGATTCCAAACTTTCTATCTTCTTTTTCGCTCGTCATGACCTTGATGTATTCATCGCTTACGGCTGATACATAGCAGTTTTCTCCAATGAAGAACTTATCATTTGAATCGACTTTCTCTCGCTTCTCGTAGAAATAGGCATTGTATGCGTTTATGAACGCTTCCCGAAACGGATACCACATTCCTACGGGAAGAGCCGAGCGGAGGTCGTGTTGTCTTGATACTTTTCTCTTATACAGAACCCATAAGAAAGACGTATGGTCTTCAAGTTCCTGCATATTGCTCGCCTTGATGGCTGAGATGGAGACCTCCCAAAAGTATTTCAGGAGTTCCTTCGTGAGCTTGTAGATATTGTCTCCGCTGAGCGTATCAACGTATCGCTCTACCTTCTTCCTATCGGTGGAACTCTCAAGATACTTGTTCAGCATCGGAGAGTAGGCTTCAGCGATAGACTTGATGTTTACTGCTTTCATGAGTTACTCTTCACCTCTGATGTTAGTATAGATTTCTACAATCCCTAAGAGTAGCAGGATAATAGTATTAGATACTATCCACGTAAACTCATTTGACCTTGCATCAATGACAGCTACACCTATACCCGCACCGATGAGGACTAAGATAGCAGAAAGGTAGTATTCTACCGACTTGCGACTTTCCTTGAGACCATCTTCACTGACACCGCCTTTCCTGCTTATGCACCAGCATAAGACAATGAAGGAAATTCCCAATAGGATTAGGAGTGAACATTGGATGAATGCGAATTTATCGTTGGTCAGCATGAGACTCCAAACGATGCACGAGAAGGCGATTCCCTTGACACGTGAAGGGAGATAGGATGAATTGTTCGTTTCCATTGTTGTTGTTGAGTTGTTGAGTTGGTTATATCTTAGTCTTCCTCCCAATCCTTCTCGCAGGGAAGCCCAGTGCGGTAGGGAGCGCAGAAGCGGATTTCCGTTCCGTCAGGGAGGACACTATGGAGTTCGGGATATAAGTCACAGAGACTTTCGTAGTCGCACTTGTCGGACTTATGGATTGCTTCTACGCTATAAGAGTAGCCATCATACTCGTCTGTCAGGACTACATTGACTCCGTACTTGTAGCTAACAGCCATTGGCTCTAACTGCATTGCTTCTCTGAGGACTAAGAGGAGAGCTTCTGACACATTCGTGAAATGTTCATTCACCTTGGATACAGAAGCGAAGCACTGCACTCTGTCTTCGTTATAAGAGACTTCGAACGTTACATCTGATACGATTATGTTCTTTTCGGATTCCATTTCTCTGTTGCTTTTAGTTTAGTTTGCGGTGAGAGGGGATTATCTTTCCGCCCCTCTCACACTACAAAGATAAGGAGAGTTTTTTACTCCACCAAATCTTTTGGTACAAACTTCGTGATATTGTGCTTCCACACCACTCCACCTTCTTCTAAGACAAGGGCGAGGAAGTACTTCTTCGCTTTACTCTCCTTGTCAAAGTATAGCTTGATATTCGTGGAGCGTCCCTTGTTGTCTTTAAGTTCAAAGCTGTTGTCGTGGTTGATGTATACAACATCATTGACACGCTCAGGGTTGAAGTCATAGCTATACTCAGAGAACTCTTCGGGGGACACCCTCATAAAGCCGAATTTAGATTCGTCAGACGAGAAATCTTCATCCATAAGCATCAGTTTGTATACTACGTCAAACCTATCAGAGAAGTGGATGGAACTTACCCCATGATAAGACATAACTACACCGCAAACCTTTAGGCTCTTGAAGATGGGCTGATTTTTAGTGATGATACCTGCCATACGCTTTTTTATCGCCTTTACCAATTTGGAGTAGCATTTCCGTTGTTCTATGATGTCACTATATTCACCTTTGTAATTCTGTCTCACATTGGCTTTACATTCCTCATAAAATTCCTCTCCCCACCTTTTCAGGATGAAATCACGTTCCTTCTTGAGTGCTTTTAGCTTCTTGATATACTCATTCTCGAACATAGTCATATTGTTACTTGTCTTTTAGTCTTATCCTTTTTTTTTAAGCACGAGTACTTCGTTTATTCCACCAAATCTTTGGGTACAAACTTCGTAATGTTGTGCTTCCACACGACATGATTACCACTTGCGACAAGTGCGAGGTAGTACTTCTCTGCCTTCTCTTCCTTGTTAAATCGGAGCTTAATGTTCACGGCACGCCCCTTGCTCTCTATCAGGTCAAAGCTACCGAAGGCATTGACGTTGATAACATCGTGGATACGTGCAGGGTCAAAGTTATACGTATACCCGTAGAACTCTTCCTTGTATACACCCATCAAGTCAAGCTCTGAGCCATTGGACATAAACTCTTCATCCAGGAGCATCAGCTTATACTCAATACCGAACTTATCGTAGAAGATGATGGAGCTTACGCCATCGTCAGATTGGTGAACAATACGTACCTTGAGGTTCTTGAAGATAGTCTGATTTGAGGCTATGACACCACCCATCCGATTGGAGATAGCAATGATTGCCTCGGAGTATCCATTCTTCTGTCTCTTGATGTCGTCTGCCTCTCCATCATAAAGGAGCTTGGTGGCAGGAGATATTTCCTTAATAAGGAGCTTCGTCCATTCTTCGTAGAGTCTGTCGTACTCTTTTCTGAGAGCTTTCAGCTCCTTGATGTACTTCTTGTCAAACATAGTCTTGTCTGTTATTTGAGTTTCGTATTACACAGCAAAGGTAATCATTCAATTCCACTCTACCAAATCACAATAAAAGAAGAGACCGCCAGCGCACACGAAGTACACCAGCGGTCTCAACTCAACTTAACAACAATCAGACTATGTCTGTTTTTCCTTACTCTTGTCTTGCAAGCTCCAATAGGAGCGTCTGAACTTCACGTGATAGACTATCCACCTTTGCGTTTGCTTCATTGCTCACGACACTCAGGGAGTCCACCTTATGGATGAGTTCTGAGTTCGCTTTGGTGAGAGCCTTTACGGAACGCTCGTTCTTGTAGTTCACTACGGGTATCCACAATCCCGATACGAGGAAGAAGATAACCCCGATGGTCATTACGAGTGCGAGAGGTCTTAGCTCCTTGAACTCTTCATCTGATAGGAAGAGACGGGTCAAATGCTTTGAGTTTATCCCCATACCTACTTATTCTCTTGTATATCCTTCAGAAGGGCGTTCTCAATACGAAGAGAGTCGTTCTCCTTCTGCAACTTTTCATTTACACGCTTGATAGAGTCTACCTCGTCAAGAGTCCAATCTACGATACGCACCTTGCGCTCAAAATCCTCTCGTGATGATACGTCCTTCTTGACAATGTCAAATGCGTTGCCAATGAAGAAGTATGACCCTACCGCCATAATTACAGCGAAGAGGATAATCGCTGTGGAAGACCCGAAGGTTTTAATCCATTCCTTAAACTTCATACTATATTATATAAGTCTTAATCTTCTTCGTATTCTCCTTCTTCAGGAGTATTGTTGATGAGGATGTTTACTCGGTCATTCGCCTGCATACATAGACCGAAGCAAGGCACGCCAAGCTGTTCTGTGAGCTTCAGGAACGCTCTAACGATGATGAGCGATGCAACAGACCAGCTTCGTGTCTTAGCTTCGTAGCAGGCGTTTGTGACGAGTTCTAAGAGGTAATCATCCATACTATCCGTTTCAGGGTTGAAGTCTCGCTTACAAACTACATCGCTGATATATTTGTAGTCCTTTTCTTCAACTACTTCTCCTTCACTCTTTAGATGACCTCGGAGCATCAGGAAGCTACCGATTATAAGAGTCGTCCAAGTGTCAATGGCGTTGAAGTTGAACTTATCGTAGAACCCTATGAAGTCATCATCACTTGATGAGAGCATCGTTCTAAGAGCGTCTTCATAGCCCATTTTTAGGTTACTCCCCTTACTTTTTACGAAATCACCGAACTTATCGTATGCCTCCTTCGCATTACTATGGTTCTCGTAGACGATGGAGAAGCTGATAACGCTTCGGAGTGCCATTAGCGCATTAACGTCAAATAGGTCAATGCCGACTTCCTTGGCTACATGTTCTTCACGTTCGCATACATATTCAGCGAGTTCCTCAATACGAGAGAAAGGAGAAGAAGAGTTTACGTCTTCAAATGCGCTGTACTTGTTGGGGGTGATATTCATATCTTCTTTGTTGTTAGAGTTGGAGATGTTGTTTTCTTATCTCACCAGCAAATGTAGAAAGAGTTTTTCAATCTGCCAAATGCTGATGAGATTTCCTTTGATTAGTTGTTCCGTTCAAGGTCGGGAACTTCGATTGCCCATAAGACTCTATCATCTTCATCTCTGAGGACGAGCTTGATGGGGCTGTAATCTGTACGACCTCTGGCAAACGGAATGCAGGTGTAGTTACCTTCCTTGTCTTCAATCTTGATATTGAAATATCCCTTCCCTTTCACACGATGCAGACTAACTGACATCCCGTTTCCATCCCAACCCACCTTTTGTATATTATCAAATGAAAGATGACTTCCGTTTATCTCAGGCTGGTTATAGTCAATTCGGTCGTAGACGAAACCAATCAAGCCCCCATAGTCACGTTCCTTCATTATCTCCCTTGCGTGCACCGACTCCAACCCGAGGGTGTATTTGAGACCATACTTATCAGTGAAGTGGACTCCTCCCATAGTGAAAGGACTCGTTTCATCTACGCAGTCAACTCTCGCCATCTTAATCTCATCAGCTTCAGAAGCTATGACATATCGGAGTTCTTTTCGGGTGGCTTCAAGGAGACCCTTAAGGCACTCGTGTTTCTTGGAAAGAATGCCCACCAACCCATTCTGCAATGGGAAGAGGATGTTGAGTTCGCTATTCACATTGCCAATCTTAGACTGAATAGCATCCCGCTCTTCCACAAGACGCTCAATGCGTTCTTTTGGTTTCTCGTTCATTTCAGTTTCTGATTATTCGTTTTCACTTCCGTAGTGCTTAATTAGCCACATACTACCGATGAGACCGCTCACTCTCCATGTTTTGAAGTCAAAGCTCCCGTCTGTCTCGTCTGTGATACGAGCAAGTACGAGGCTCATATCATCATCATTCCAATCCTTGTTGTGGACCTTCCAAGGAATGAAGATGGGGTGTCCGTTGTTTGGCTTGAGACGGATACCTTGGTCTTTAACGACCTCAACAGACTTAGACAAGTCATTCCCGTCAAAGTCAAAGAGGAGACCATCAAAGTCACTCTCCTTGAGAACACTCATGTTGAGATAGCTCAACCCTTCGCAATATGGGTCTTGGAATGAACGAAGCACTACCTTGTTTCCATCCTTATCCTCAAAGTAAAATCCATGACCTTCAGTATCCTCAAGGAAGCCTACCATAGACATATCCTTGAAGGTAACTCCACCGAGGTATGGTTTTAAGGATATTATACGTCTCCTGATGAACTTAAGTAGACTTTCGGTGTATTTCAGCTCTTCTTTATCAATCTCCTTGAAGTCACTATCAGGCTCATCCTTTATACGCTCTTTAAGCACTTCAATTCGTGATACAAGCTCTTTCTCTTTGGCGAGTACCTCGTTTATTCTTTCTTCATTCATAATGCTTAGGTTGGCATTCGGTTATGTCAATGTCTCCTAAAGCCCCCAGCTCATAGCTGAAAAAGCATAGAGACAAGTTGTCTGAATAGTACCCATCGTTAGATGAGTATCCTGGGACGAAGATGGGATGGTCGTCATTTGGTAGAAGCCTGATGCCACTACCCTCTACTCGCTCTATGCTTCGTGACAAGTCCACAATGTCAAAGTCAAAGTGAATATCAAAGAAGTCTTCCTTTTCAAAACCACTGATGTCAAGGTAATGTGATTCACAACAATCTCTTTCGTGGTCAGAGCAGAGGATATACGTATTGTCAAAGTCATCTTCAAGACGGAATCCCGTACTACCATCGCTATCTTCGTAGAAGTCTACTACTCTGAGATTTCTAACCAAGATGGAAGTCGTTATGGGGACTCCATAATACTCGGCTTTACGTACAAGCGTTCGGGTGAGTCTAATTGAATTGCTATACTCGCACTTCAGGATGTCCCTAAAGCTGGAGTCCATTTCATTCGTGATAGAAGTGTAGAGGTCGTCTACTCGTCTACCCATGAACTCAATGTAGCGTACGAGCTTGTTCTTTTCTTCTTCGCTTATCATAACCATACTAATGTTTGTGGTTAGTACTCAGGCTGGCAGTCAGTAACGTCAATTTGACAATACACATCGTCATCATAACGGCAAAAGACGAGGGTAATGTCATCTGAGTAGAACCCGTTGTTGTGAGAGTATCCAGGAATGAAGATGGGATGACCATTGTTAGGCTTGAGGCGAATGCCACTCCCTTCGACACGTTCTATGGAGTTGGAGAGGTCTTCCGTATCAAAGTCAAAGAGGAGACCTTCAAACTCTGATAACGCAAGGCTATCAAAGTCAAGGTAATGGACCTCACAGCAGCCCTGCTCGTGATACGAATATAGAGCGTATTCAACGCCATTTTCGTCTTCAAGGCGAATCCCGTTTGATTCGCAACCTTCATTATAAAACCCTACTACCTTGAGGTTCTTTATGATATGTTCCATACTTGGGTGTATTACGTTACTCTTCCTCTTCTACTTCCGCAAGGCATTCGGTGATGTCTAACTCTCCTCGTCCATATCCGAATTGGTCTCTTAGCACGAGGATGGTATTATCTCCATACAACCCATTCCCATTACGGCACGGGATGAATACGGGATGACCATTATCAGGCTTAATGCGTATACCGCTATCCTTGACCTTCTCTATTGTAGCTCCGAGGTCATCAAACTTGAATGTGAAACTCAGACCATCAAAATCGGACACATCTAAGTCTGACACATCAATCTCGTCTGTTCCAATCCCACCTGCTGATGTTTCCACGGATTCAAGTGTTAGGATGACACCATTATCATTTTTGAACTCAATTACACCGCCATCATCATCAGAGTAAACATCATGAACATACAGATTACTTACAACTCTACTCTTATTCATCTCCGAGATGCTCACTTGAAACTTCACTAATGGAAGGATGTTGTCTATTTGTTGAGTCGCCTTGGTTGCTATAGAGTATTCTCTATCAAGCGTTCTGTGACGTTCAATGATGTTGTTGAGTTCTTCTTTTCTGCGAAGAAGTACTTCATAAACATTCTTAGCAGTGTTAGCTTTTTCGTTCTTTTCCATAACCGAACAGATTACTTAAGCGTGAAAATCGTGATGCCGTCCTCGGTCTCTTCGACCGAAGTCACTTCAAGCCCACTGAGGAAGTCAGACATCACACCGAGAAGGCTATCCTCAGGTGCTTCTTCGTACTGCTTCTTGAGATGTTCCTTAGCTTTCTCAGCCTTGTACTCTTCCCTGAGAGCTTCAAAGCGAGAGCTGATTTCTGCGAACTTGGCATCGTGATACTCCAGCTCACGCTTGAGAGCACGATAAAGGACACGAGAGAGACGACTGACGGGAGGGTATTCCACCTTACCCGTAATGATGTTCTTGTAGGGCTTGTGTCGTGATGTGGAGATAGCCAGCTCTTCTCTCAGTTCGTTGAGGTGCTCTGCTTCAGCCGAGAGATATTCGATGTCGTTCTTGAGCTGAAGAGCCTTTTCCTTTAGTGTAGCCATAATTGGATTTCTTTTTAGTTCAGTTTGCTGTGGAGGTCCTTTCGTTCCCCTCTCACGCTACAAAGGTAGGAAGAGTTTTTTATACTACCAAATCAAAAAGCAAGAAGTCGGAAAGTTTTTAGCTCTCCGACTTCTCTGTCTTTTATTCAAGTCCTTTTCTGACTTCCTTCATCAAGTCGTATACCTCGGTCATCTTCCTTTGTAGGGACGTTCCGCCACGATACACGTCAGAGAAGACCCCATACAAATCTTCTATTGTTGCATTCTTGAAGTCCTCCATCCGCTTGAAGTTATCAATGGCTATCTCCAGCATCTTGGAGAACTCATCGTCAAGATGGTCAAACGCTTCTTTCATCTTCTCCATACCTACTTCTCTTTACGAGTGTACGTACCTTCCTTGAGTTCAACGTACTCTCCGATAGCAACGGAATAGTAGGTAGCCTTATTAACTCGGATGGTGCGGTGCGTATCCTGATTCACATCTTTAATCGTACCACGAACGTGAATAAGGAATGCGGTTGAACCATCAGCTTCCTGACGGATTTGCTTGCCATCAACATAACCTGATTGGCTACGGCATGAAGCAAGACTAATTACGAGGAGCAGGCTCAAGCCCGCCTTTACGATTGATGAAGGTTTCATCTCAGAAAATGTTTTTTAGTTGTGCGAACATCAGTAGGTAGAAGAGCACCGACAATGCTTGACTGAAGAAGAACGTGACGAGTGAGATACGCCTAACGTCCTTGTCTTTCAGCCCGTGGTACAAGCTCTCAAAGGAGTATTTCATAGCTCCGAAGTAGACGGAGATAGCTATACCGATGATGATGCACTTCCAAGGGTTGTATACGTCCAACCTGAATGGGACAAGGGAGAGAGCTATAAGGAAAATCCAGCGGGAGGCAATGAAGGCGTTGATTCTGTCTTCAATGACACCGAAACGTTCGCTGTCTCCCTTCGCCTGCTTTAGCGTTCTGAAAAGATGAGATAGATAGGTCATTTGTTTACTTTATGTCTGACCTATATTTAGCCGAAGACCTTACCCAAGTGATACACAAGACCGAGGTCGTACGTGGCGTACAAGCATAGGGAAATAATCGGAATGACCGATATGAAAGCTCCTACGAGCATGTCATTTGATGCTAACATTCTTATCCTTTGGTCTTTGTAATGCTTGTTGCAGTACACACAGAAAGCAAGACTGAAACCAAATCCAACAGCAAGGAGAAGTAACGTCACCGAGAAGAGGATTAGGCTGAGTACGGGCTTCGTTATAAGTGTATCACAACATCCGACAAGTGGAAATCCCGTTATATAAGCCCATAAGACTAATCCGAGAAAGAATGGAGGCTCAGATGTAATCCTACTGACATATTCATCGTACGGGTGAAGAACCTCATCCCTGATGTGCTCGTCAAAGAGCTGTTTGACTATCTTCATCGTTCATACTTGATGCGTAGGGCTTCACAACCCGACTCAATTCGGTATTCTTCCACAGCACGCTTTGCTTCCTCAATGCTATTCCGTGTAGCAACGTAAAGCTCATTACAACGCTTGTGTCGTCTATGATTATCAGTGAGGACTACTTCATATTTCAAATTGCCATCTTCAAAGAGAATCTCGTCTATGAGGTAGAAGAGATTGGTGTTGTTGAAAATATCGTAATCCTCTACGATAATGTTGTACTCATTCCCGTATTGGTCGTCAGCGGTGGTCTCTTCCCATTGGATGGGGTGTTCCTTCACCCACTGCTCAATGACTTCACGAGTTAATGCTATTTGTTCCATATCTTAAATGAATAATTCAATGAGGCATCCCAAGTGGGCGAAGATGCCGAACACGAAGAATGCCAAGTAGAAGAGAGAATAAACGTACACATTGCTCATCATCCCGCTCACCACGATGGAATACTTCTTGTTCCCAATCCTCTTGTAAGCCTTGCAGATAGCGAACACACGCCACCAAGATATTCCGAGTAGGACAAGACTGATAGTGGTCAAGATGATGTAGATAACGAACGGAGGGCAGATGCAACTCGCAAGTGCTATCCACGTTGCAGGGCAGAGCGTCCACGATACGGGAAGGGCGGAGTCATCGTCAGCTTGATACTCAAGCATATATCCGTCATAGCCCTTGTAGCACTCTTCAAAGTACTTCTTGTAGTCCATTACTGATTGATTATACTCATAATGTAACCCCACTTAAAGTAGAGGGCTACGAAGAATGGGATACTTAGTAGGAGGTGTATCACGTATATCGTAACCAAGAGCCTCGTCAAACTCCACACTCCATAGTACACAAGCTCCACAAGCATTATTGTCAGGTAGGTAAAGAACGAAACGAACGCTACAACTCCAACGAGTACTAAGAGAAACTCAATGAGACCTGAGAAGAGGAATGATGTTGCCATTGCTAACGTAGCAACGATAAGCGGCTTATGGAAGTTTTCAAGGAGAGACATATATGTCTCGTCTTTGATGCTCTTGTTGTAGATTACATCTCTCAGAATGTGCTCAAAGTTTTTTCTGTACATCGGAGTAGTAGCGTTCGTTTATGTTATCGGATAAAGAAGTACCAATAAATGTAGTCTGATTGGTATGCGAGTATGGCGAGCGGGAATACCAAGAAGAATGTGTGCACCAATGAAAGATACCAAACACATCCCCAAACGTAATGGCTCACCTTGTGAAGTTTGGCTTGGATGAGGAGTGTTGTAATCATTGCTACAACGACAAGCACAAAGACTGCTGATGCTATCCCGAAGAGGACACCAACAACTTCTGTGAAGAAGAGGGATATAACTCCGAGGAGGAATGAGAGGAATGTGCAAGAACCAATCGTGAGGTTGATTTCTTCAATGCCCGCCCTCTCAAATTCCTCATCGGTATAATTCCGTGAGACGCTGGAGAACATCGCCTAATCAAATGCCAATTCTTCGTCTCGGTAGTTGATGTCGTCACGGATGTCTGCTGTGATGACCATACCCTTCTTGAGTTTCGTGTACTTGTCGTAGTCCACGACAATGCGGTAGACACGCTGTCCGTCAAAGAAGTGGATGATGTAGATGGTCTTGACATCAATTTTCATTTCCGTCTTACCAGCGACAACACCCTTATGGATGTACTGATTAGTTTCAATGACGGGTTCGTCATTCTTGTTCGTGCAACTTGCTGTTGCGAGGGTCAGCCCAGCGATGAGGAGCATAGCCTTCAGGAGACTCTTAGTTTTCATAATCTGTTGAGTTGTTTAGTTGGTTAGTTGATTCTTAGTTGATAGCTTCGAAGGCTTCGTAGTCTGCTTCGGGGATGTAGGTGTCTCCGACATATTCATATCGGGTATCGAAGTCCCCAACGCTACCGACTACGGCTTGGTCGTAGATGTCCTTAATGACCATGATGAGGTGAGCCTTGTTGCCTGCGAGGTAGACCACAATATACTTCGCCATCTTGGGGTCATCGTTGTGGAGGTAGAACTTGTTTACGATGACACCCGTCTTCATATGAGCGGGAATCGTGTAGGTAGGTTCTTCGGTGTGGTTGTTACAGCTCGTGAGTGAGGTGGCTGTAAAGGAGACGAAACCTGCGAGGAGGAGTGTCTTGAGGAGATTCATAGTCTTCATAATCGTTCTTAGTTGAGTTAGTTGTTATAGAATGATTTTACTTTTTCAATCTTCGTAGAGATGGTCGAGGTCGTCATCGTCAGTGCTATTGTTGCTCCAATAGTTTCTGAAACTGAGGTAGGCGAGTGCCAAGACCAGGAGGGTGAGAATGATATTCATAACGCTCTGATAGTTTTCGTTGTTGTCTTGTTTACACTACAAAGGTAAGAACTATTTTTCATTCCACCAAATCTTCTTGAAGATTTCTTTTTTAGTGGTTGAGACGTGCTTCCAGCTCGTTGATGAGGTCAAGGACTTCCTTGAGTTTCGCCTCTTGGTACTCCACGAATTGGAGGGCTTGTTGCTTCTGACCTTCGGTAGCCCAGCTTGATGTAACGCTACTTCTAATCATGTTCTTGTAGTTGCTTACGCTTAGCACCTTCAGGTGGATGTCATTGACGATGCGTGAAAGAACGCCTTGTTCGTTGTTAGCCATTTTCGCTTTCTTTTTAGTTTAGTTTCCCGTGGAGGTTCTTTATTTCCCTCTCACACTACAAATGTAGAAAGAGTTTTTCATTCCACCAAATTTTGAGAGCCATTCCTCAAAAATTCTTGACGCAACCTGAGCCATCATAATCGGAGGCACGCACATGCCACACACGTAGTGTGGTGGTTTTCCACAGAAATCATAGTCCTGAGGGAAGGTAGAAATCTTGCAAACTTCAGATTGACTGAGAAACAAAGGTTTGCTGAAATGGATGACCGAAGCCTTGTTTGCCATCAGTGTAGGGGCTACTTCGTTCTCGTAGGCATATACCCGCCCGAAGTTTACACGCTTCTTGTATAGACGCTCACTCGCATTGCGTTGCGTCCTATCTCCGAAGATGCGCTTCTCCCACAGCATACGCATAGAAGGGCTTGTAATCTCGTCTCCTTGATAGTCTGCTATATCTCCGAAGAGGATAGGCTCTTCATTGAAGGTGAGGTCAAGTGTAGGCTCTTCGTCAAAGAGAGAGGTGCTTTGCAAGAATGGCTGGGCTAAGTCCTTCCTAATAGCAACAAAGAACACACGCTCTCGCTTCTGAGGTACGCCCATCGTTTCTGAGTTGAGTACGTAATGCTTAGAGTAGTATCCAGCACGCTTGAAGGACTTATGTATCTCAATGGTGTACTCCATCGCATTGGCAATAAGAATACCCTTGACATTCTCCGCCACCACGACCTTGGGCTTCAGTTTCTCTGCGAGGTCTATGAAGTCAAAGAAGAGTGTATCAAGAACCTGCTCCTGCTGTCCTTCACGGAAGTGCTTCTTCACGCCCCAGGACTTCTCCCTATCACCCGTCATAGTAAACGTAGAACAAGGAGGAGAGCCGTCAAGGATGTCAAGGTTGTAAAGCTCTTCGGGGAGGTCGTCTCGTAGCTTGAAGGTCTGTATCCCTTCTTCGTATGCGTACTTAGGGTTGTGGTTCTTCTTATAGATTTCCATCATCCGATGGTCTATGTCAAGGCATCCGATGACATCAAACCCAGCGAGCTTGTAGCCCATAGTAGACCCCCCTCCACAAGAGAAGCAGGAGAAGACTTTCCCCCTGCTCCCCGTGAAGTTGGCATCTTTTAAGTTCCAATTATAGTTGAACCTCATTCGTAGATAAGATGCGTACTTGTAGAGTTCGGTTAGATGATGCCAATGCGGAGAAGTGTATCCTTGAGGACTTCTCCTTCCTGCATTTCAATCCAACGCTCACCTTCAATGGCGTTACTCTTATCAAGCCACTTTTCCCAGTTATCCATCTGGACATTGATGAACTCAGGAGTGTTACCACGTCTCGTGTAGCGTTCTCGGTAGAGTTCCTTGTCAGCTACATTAGGGACGATAGTACATACGTTCGTATTGTCTCCATCAAGCATACTCAGGATACGCTCACGGATTTCCTTGTGGCAGGACACAAGTACGATGTATCCGTTCTTGCTGTAGTGGATAGCGCACTTGGCGTAACGTTCCCAATCCTTTTCAAAGGGGGTAGACTCCAAGTCCATTATCCCAGCAACCTCTTTTGCCAGCGTGCTCTTGCCAACGCCTGCATAACCGCAAATAATCATTTCTTCTTTCTTGTTATATGGTTTATATCCTAAAGGCTATCCAAATAGCCAATCAGTTCGTCTCTTCCGTGAATAAGAGTGCATTCGCCTCGTTCAACCTGAGCAATAGCCTCGTCAATCTCGGCAAGCTCTTCTTCCGTGAAATTTTCGTTTCTCATCTTCTTTGTTGTTTGTCTTACTCCACAAAGGTATAACTAAAACATGGAATGACAAAATCTTACCTATTCCTTCTCCTCGTATTCTTTCAACTTCTCTTTCATCGCCTCGTGGTACTCCTTCACTTGCTGGATGGTCTCATATTGTCGGTTCAGGATTTCAATAATGTCCTTGAGTTCGTCATTGTATCCAGGTTGTATGTAGTTGTAAGCCTCGTAAACGAGCGACATTATATCACCATTATCGTTGATGATACTTTGTATTCTTAGGGTGGCGTTGTCGTTAAGGTTGTTGAGAACAACGGCTTCATTCGTTTCCATTTCTTGTCTTAGTTAAGAACGGCTCAGCAGGGAATTGTTTCTACCAAGCCGTTCATTTGTTAGAGTTGTGAAGGTCTAAAGGTAATCCTTAGTCCCGAGTGGTTTGCCATACGCTTGATATTGCTTACGCATAAGCTCCTCGAACTTGGCTTGATATTCAAAGAGGTTTCGCAGCTCTTGTGCGAACTCAATAGCAGTGCCCATAGTCCTAAATGTCATCCTCAGAGGGATTTTGTAATCCTTGAACTTCACTTCGTACACGCCCTCGTCCATCATTTTCTCTACATAGAGTTCAGGCGGGGTAAGGAAGTGGTAGGTGTTATTCAAGTATCGCTTGGCTAATAAGAACAGATACCGCATAGCATCATGCTCATTTTTGTGTTTGGTGAGTTCTACTAAACTCGCATCCTCCAAGTCTGGTATTGAACGATGACCAACAACATCGTGCCCTAAGAAGAGGAGGTTTATGCAAAACGAAGCATTAGACACGACCTTACCTTCCTTGTCAAGGAAGTCTATTGATGCTTGTGGTTTTCCATCCAAAAGCCACTTTGTGTACTTGGGCAGGGGTAATTGCCGTGGTTCATCATTGTCAATCTTGTATAGGGCTGAGTATTGAAAGATGAAGTTATACCCATCACGAGCCAACTCTGCAATCTCAGCAGAGTCAAACCAAGCGATATTCCTTCCTTTGATTTCTGTAGTCAGAAGTTGGTATCGCATAGACGCACCACCATCTATTGGAGGAGCTATCATAGCGTAATGTGCGACAACCTTCTCGGGGAAGTCCTTGCAGAAGTATGCGACAGCGACCATCGCCTCCTGAACAACACTCTCAAGAGAGTTTGAGATATATTCTCTCCTTCTATCCTTATTCTCGTCAATGACAACATCAATCTTGTAGCGTCTCTCTCCATCCTTGATGAAGCTATACCCATCAACATAGACTTCCTTCCCCGTCTCCGTGGGAGTTGTAATGTTGAAGATATGGGTTAGGTCATGTCGTTCTGAGGTTAATTTCCCGTAGTTGTCACCTTGGACGCAGTCGTCACAACTGCCCATCTTCTCGTCTTTCATACTCATTTCTTGTTATGTTTGTGGTTTACTTATTGTAGATTCTTTTTCCTATGAGCCTTTATGCACTTCTCTCCACATCTCACTGCTGATTTCTTCTGACATACTATATCGGATTAGTAAGTGAAGGCAAGGGGGCATCCCATTACGGGATGCCCCTCGCTCTTGTGGTTTAGTTTGAGAACTCCTCCTTGAGTCTCTTGTAGAGTTCCTTGGCGAACTTCACAGCGTGCTCCTCCTCCTTGAACGAAGCCGTCTCAAATCCGACCCCATTCACGATTACGTTGTACCCGTCACTACCACCGACCTCCATCACGGATAGAGAGATTTCCCCGATGAGGGTATGGTGCACAGCGATTTTATTCGCTACTGCGAAGGAGAGTTCGATGATTGCCGTATTGACATTGTTGAATGGGATGACGTAGTCTTCTTCGCCTTCACCGCTTGGTCTGACAACGACATGGCAGTCGTTAATACCACGTACTCTGACGACATCATAGTCCGTTAGGCGATATGCTCTCGTATGCGAGCTACCGACCTTATTATCCATATCGTACGCCAACTCGCAGTAAGGCATTCTCTTTGGAGTGTTGGCGTACTTACCAGCGTGGTTCGTATTCCTGAGATACTCCTGAATGAAGCGCAAAGCACCGAGGATTTGTTCAGCTTCGTAATGACCTCTTGCGCATGCAATGTCAATGTCTTCCCCATTGGTGTTGATAGTGATGTAGTACGCTTTAAGTTCCTTTTCGTAATTCATCTTGATTGGTGCATCAAGTTGAATGTCGGAGCGGTTCTTGGCTACTTCTTGGAAGAGCATATCCACAGCCGATTTAATCGCAATGTGGTATAGTCTGTGGTCATATGTCTGTCCTCCTACTACCACGTGGCAATCACTGAATGAATTCTCTTCATCCTTGTAGACTGAAATATTAATACCTCCATTCTTGTTTCTGACGGGAATATAGATATAAGCAATCTTTCCACTCAGGTGTTCGCAAGAGAAGTCTCCCCCAAAGATAGCTTCATCAGAGAAGTCTTCATCGGTGAGGAAGTCTTCATCAATCTCGGATTCCAAGGGTTCTTGGATGTTCTCTTCGTCAAGAGATACTTCTTTCTTTTCTTCGTTGTTCATAGCGTATGGCATATTAAATTTCTTATCAAGTTCCGAACAGATAGCCTGAGCGTGGCTGATGCTTTTTTCTCCATAGAAGTGTACAAGGTCGTAGTACTTCCCCGTCTTCTTATCCTTCATGAAGACCTTTTCCTCAAGCGTGCCTTCACCCACACTCATTGAAGCGAACAGCTCAGGTACGACCAAGTTCCGCTCTACCGCAACGTGAACGAATGTGTCTACTTCCTCAGCTATATTGCGCATTGTACTCTTTTCGTCTTCGTAGTCACAAGCGAGTTCCACTTTGTTCCCTACTACTTCACAGAACTCGTACCACGTATTGACCTCATCGTTTTCCATCAAGCGTCTCTCAAGAACCAAATTCTCAGGGAGGCTTGGGTAGATGTCGTTACGAACGTAGGCTAACTTTCTCGCACTTGCCTTCACACGGGGCTGGTATTTGTTGCAACACGGGAAGGTTAAGTTGTACTCAGACTCCATGTATTCGCTCAGCTTGTACAACACACGATAGGCGAGGTAGTCATTGTACGTAGAGCAGATATTATACGAGACTTTGAAGTCGGTTCTGCCGTTCAAGGAGACTGAATAATACTCACAATAATCCTCAGCCAATAGGTATCCTGATTTCAGCCCTTCAAGCAAAGGATACACCTTGTCAGCCAAAGGCTTAATGAAATGGCTTATAGCAGCCTCCTCCGTATTGTGTTTGGTGCAGACACCTTCATCACCGAAGTTCTCCTTGTTCACGCATATCCAAGTGCTCTTGTCAATCCTACGGACGTATGCAATAAGCTCTCCTGACGTAGGGTCAAAGAAGTTCGCTATCGTACATGTAGGTATGAGACGCAAGAGACTATTGCTAAGTGGAGACCCATCAGGGTTCTTGATTAGCTCAATTTGCTTAGAAAACGCTTTGCTCTCCTTCTCTCCTAACAAGATGCTTCGGATTTCCATGTAGAGTTTGCTATAGAAGATAGTGGAGTCAGCGACACAATTCACGTCATCAAGATTGACGAATGTAGCTATATCTACTTCCTTGCCATCTACTTCTGCCACCACCTTAGACTCTAATAACTTTGTGCCAAGTGTCTTATCCTTTACACTAATCGTGCTAAAGTTGATACGTGGAGAGATAACGGAGCTAAGGCATTTCTCAACCAAAGCAGGGAAACCTTCGCTTTCGGCAACAACTGAAATGTTGTTCGTCTTAGATATGCTTTTTAGGATATACCTTGACCCTATTCGTGTGAAGTAGAAGGCAATACGATTGTCTTCATCAGGACAACGCACATACCCGTAGAATCCAAAAACACACCTGAGCTGTTCATCAAGAGGGAGACGTGTAAACCTCTCCTCTTTGGATGGAGGTAATGTTTCTTTCTCTCCCTCAAAAGAAGGTGCTGTCTTTTTCACTATATCAATAGGAGGGAAAAGTACCACCTTCCCTTCAAATGGAGATTCTGTTTTAGGGTTTTCATCACCCCAAAACTCCTTGTCGTAGTCAGAGCCGTCATCCTCAGCCTCGTTCTCTCCGATTAGGATGTCAAGGTGCTTAACAACGTTGTCATAGTCCTTTCGGACAAGTGTCACGAGGATTCTACTCATTTCCGCTGGGATGACTTGTTCTGTTGTTGTGACAAATTCAAGAACCCTGCGGAAGGCTTCTGCATCTTCTACCTTTTCCTTTCTTCCCTGATTGTACAGCTCATCTGCAACGAGACGTGCTGACTTTAGAGCGTCTTTTGATAGCGTCTCATTGTAGTACGATAAGTGCTTAACTATCTCGTACTCTTTCTCATCAAGACCGAGCGTCTCACGAGCACCCATATAGTCCCATGAACATCTTTCCATAATGTGTTTGATATTTGTTGTTGGTAAAGTTTCTTGTTCGGTAGTTGTATCTCCTTACTTGGAAATATCCACCTGCTTGCGATAGCCGTAGAACTCCGTTCTTTTGTTCCAAAAGGAGTCCTTGCACTTCGTACAACAGAACGCTTAACGTACATGAGAATCTACGTAAACCTACGATTTATGTAGTTCCCACTTCTTGTTTCAACCTACCACTACTTTTTAGGAGCACAAGGCTCGGTCATCCATAGGAGGGCAGTCCACAAGCGTAAATTCGGTGCTACGGACACCTACTGATTTTTCTTAAACTGCTTGAAGTTTCCTTTGTCCTTCAAGCAAGATATTCCTTGCGGCGTTTACATCTCTATCGTGGTGTTCACCACATTCGGGACAAGTCCAAAACCTATCGCTGAGGTTTAGACCTTGGTGCTTATAGCCACAGCATGAGCAGGTCTTTGAACTTGGGTAGAACCTATCAATGAAGACTACCTGCTTGCCATTCGCAAGAGCTTTACTCTGCAAGATTTCCTTGAACCGATAAAACCCAACCTCTTGGATTTCCTTGGCAAGGTTGTGGTTTCTCAAAAGACCTTGAACATTCAGGTCTTCCATGAACACCACATCATAGGACTTGAGGATTTCATTCACCACGGAGTGGATGTAGTTCTCCTTCTTGTTCGTCAGTAGTTCGTAGACCTTAGCAAGTCTAATCCTTTGCTTGCCTCGGTTGTTTGAACCTTTATTCTTGCGAGAGAGCTGGTGTTGAAGTTTGGCAATCTTTCGTTCCTCACTCTTAAAGAAGTGCTTGTTTTCAAACACAACCCCATCTGATGTGATGACGAAGTCCTTTACTCCGAGGTCAATGCCAACCTGCTTGTTCGTCTTCCTAAACTTAGCAAAGTTGCTCTCAGGGACATCAACAAGAATTGACAAGAAGAAATTCCCACTCTTGGTTTTCGAGAGAGTTGCGCTTCTTATGCTGTCCTTGTATTTCCTTAGTCGGCTGTGATATAGGTCGGAACAACGAAACTTTAGATTCTTTAGTGACTTGATTAGCGTTATATGTTTTGTCTCAAACGTATTGAGCTTGGAAATCGCATTGCGAGGGAACAATGCTGATTGCTTGTCCTTTTTTGACTTGAACTTTGGAAAGCCATTGCGCTGTTTGAAGAACTTTTGATAAGCATCATCCATTTGGTTAATGGCTTGAGCCATTATCTGTGTATTCTGTTCTTTCAGCCAAGCATACTGCTCGTCCTTTCTCAATGTCCCGTAAAACCACTTGGATAAATCCTTTAATTTTAGACTCGTCTTGTCCGTTTCATACGCATTCTGTCTTTTAGCGAGCATATGATTATACACGAAACGATAAGCACCAAGAACTTTGTTGAGTTCTTGTTCCTGCTCTTTGTTTGGATATAATCTCACTTTGACTGCTCGTAACATATTTGTTCTATTCTCTTTTTAATCTATGGTGGGTCATTTCCACACCAACAAAAGTACGAACTAAAAATCACTTATGCAAATCTCCGATGAAATAAAATGAAAGAAGCACGTAGAACTTGGTAGAACTACGTGCTTCTTTTAAGACTTGAGACTATCGTGCGTCAATGATGCTGTCGCTAATTGGTCTCTGTTCTTCACAGAACTCCTCTAAAGCCCACAATGCGCAACCACGTTCACCTTCCATGAATAGATTAAGAGCGAGTACAAGACCGCTATCAACACCCGATTCAGCCAGCATCTTAAGCAACTTCTTCTTATTAAAGTCGTCTTCGGATAAAGCCATCTTGTATCCGACCAAAGACCCATTCATAAAGTATAGTGCTTTGTCGATATACTTTGTTTCACCCGTTGTAGAATAATCCAATATAAGGCTGAGCAACTTCATCGTGGAACAACGAAAGAACATCTTTGAAGCCTTCTTTAGGAGTTCTTGCTTTAATTCTTCATTCATAACCTACAATAACCATTTCTATAGGCTATTATAGAGTCTCTATTTCAAAGTCTTCCCTTGGAAGTTCCACCTTACAACCTGAATACTTAGAAAGTTTTTCACCTATTTCGGGTATCAACCTTTTGCATATCTCCGCAGTCTTACTTACATTAAACATGTATATAGGTATAGGCGAATAAAGATAATAATCAAAAACGTTTTGCTTAGTCTTATATATCTTTCCTCTAAACGTCAGGTTAGTCCTTCCGCTTCCTGGATAATAGTACAGCCCCGTTGGCTTATGCTTGATGCGATATGGTTTTATGCTACTCATATTCTAAATGCTGTGCTAAATTAACGCCCCATTGAAATCACGATTAAGCAACTTCAATGGGACGCTTCTTGCATATGTTACTCCTACAAAAGGATTCCTTTGTATTTCCTTGATACTTCAAGAATTACTCTCTCTTCGTAGATGTCGTTATACCATCGGTCAAAGTATTCCTTCTGCTCGTCATAGTTCAAACTTCCTACACCCGACCTCACTTCGTACTTTCCCGTATCAGTAGACCAAACCATGTGTTGAACTTTTATAGCACCAGGAATGCTCTCTACGTATGCCATCACGACAACATGATTGCCAAACTTACGATATTCGCACTTTGCACAATCCAAGATGCCGAACTCAGAGCCATCGCATTCTACGACACCATCTTCAAGTCCATTGATGTAGTCCTCTTGTATCTTGATAAGCTCCGAGGCATAGCTCTTAGCCTCATCAAGCGTCTTGACAATGATTGGTGCGTAGTAGCTCCTTGCCTCTGCACCATCAAGCTCCATTGTGCTCACATAGATTTTGTGACCCATAAGGCGTGTATGCTCAAAGGTTGGGGTGATAGATACCTCGACTCCATACCCGTGTCGTGTATAAGTGTACGCCCCATTAGAATAGATATATTCGTTATCATTTCTATTAGTCCTGATGGCATTGGCGAATAGAACGAGGTAGTACTCGCAGGAGTCATAGTTGTTACATAACGCCTTGTATAATGCCTGAGCGAGGTATGTGTCAAAGTGGCGATTAAGAAGTCGCATTATGATACTGCTATTCTCAAGCTCCAAATCCTTTATCACGGGCTTCACGTTATTTCTGTTCACTCGTGCCTCTGCAATACAGAAGCTACATACATCAACGGCTTTTTGAATGTAGGAGAGTTCTCTTGTCTTCTTGTACTCAAATACATTCTCAAGCACAGAGCCTTGGAAGTAATCAAGGTTGTAGTCTGCACAGAACGCCTTTACATTGAATGCCTTCGTTCCTTCAATCTCATTCATAGTTCTTTATTGTCTATTAAAGTTGAATATGTTATCCCTTGATGCCGAGAAGTCGCTTTGCCATTGAAAGGCGGACTTCTTCTGCCTTGGATTTTAGTTCTTCAAGTGGGACGGCATAACCTCTTGCCTCTATAACGTCATAGTAACCGATTTCCCACTTGCCCGTGACATGGACATCAAGAGAGCTGTACTTGCTATCATTGTCTACGTTTATTCTAAAGTCAATGATAAGAGCGTTGTCTTCGTCTTCATCGTCCTCATCTATAAGAACGATTTCTGAACTCAGGCTACACTTAGAGGTGCTCTCTTCACCATCCCACTCCAACGGAGTTACTTCTGAGATTAGGCTTTCAGCTTGTGTGGTCGTATGGTGTCCCTCTGCTTCTTCATTCTCAAAGGCAGGAGCAGTTATACCAGCCTCCTTAGCACTCTCCACAATGCGATTATAAAAATCTCGTTCTACTATTTCCTTGAGTTCGTCATCTGACATGCAATCATCCGATAGCATTTCACCTAACACCAGCGTCCCTGAACTTCTGATTAGTTTAATGGTAGTGCAATAACCTTTAGTAGGCATTTCTTTTATTTTAATCTCATACTCCAGCTCCTCTTTCGTATATGGGTTGAGTGAGAATCCTTCGTAGAGTCTCGATCCTAATAAACCATTCCACCTCCATTCAATAGGCTTTACGCCTAATACCTTCAGTTCTTCTTCTCTTGTCATATCTCGTTATTGTTCTTCTTTGTTAGTTATTTCTGATAGTGGAATCTCGGATAGTTTGGACATATGTGAAGTTATCTCTGAAAGTAGTCTTTTAGCATATTCAAGCGCATAGCGTTCCTCTTCTTCTTTTTCATCCTTAAGGATTTGAGCTCTCCTATCAGATTCCTGCGCACCCCTCACAATGCGTTTATATAAGTCATCTTCAGCCTTTTCTTTCAGCCTATTAACTACGGAAGCGTCAAGTGATAACTCCTTGGCTAATAGGCGTGTTCCTGCCCTTGATTCACGTATAAGGTAAGCATAATAGTCTTCAGACTCCGTATCCTTCACTTCAATATTATATAGAAGTAAGTCTTTCTCATATGGGTCGTACGTATATGCTTTGTGTTGTACAAACCCGCCACGTACACTAAACTTCCACTCAAGAGACTTTACACCTAACGCCTTCAGTTTTTCTTCTCGTGTCATGCCTTGTTGTTATTTCCTCTTATTGAACTCTATATCAATCTCTTTTATGTACGATATAACATCCTTCCATTCACCTCTGAAGATATAGGTGATGGCGGAAACAATCGTATCGCTTAGCGGTACTTCCTTGGCTATTTCCTTCAGCTCTTTGGATAACTCATCGTAGTCATTCGTGCAAATACGTACATCCCGCTCTTCAGCGTCATTACAATGTAGAAGTGCCGCTGTGAGTGACCAGCTGTTTCGTAGCAGGAAGGCGGAGGTCAACGAACGAAGGATACTACCACGAAAGTAGTCCAACCGATGTTCAACAATCAGGTTCATACTCCATTCGTGGAGCAGGTCTTGCTGTTCTTCTGTCATACTCTTTAATGCTAATTAGAATTGATGCGTCACTCCTTCCTCTATCGCTCTTACAAGCGTGTTTTTGAAGTGGTCAGTGCAGGCATCCATTGCGCTGTTGATGTCGTCATACACGCCTTGTGGATACTCCTCATCGGGTGTCAGGATGGAATACGAACCACCTGAATACTCAATCTCGTACTCACCTATCTCCGAGTGGGCTTGTAAGACGCTCCCATCACCATAGTGAGACTTGGCGAAGCTGAGTGTTACGCAGTTGGCGATGTACTCCTTGACGAATTGAAGTTCAAACTTATTATGGTAGCGAACATCTTCAAGGTTGGCGAAGTCGTTTTCAGCCATAGCGACAAGCTCTTCTCTTGTGTACTCTTCGCAAGGAGGTTCTACGAGGTACTCTACATTGATAGGTGGTGTTCCGTAGACGTAGTGTAGTTCTCGGCACAGAACGGCTCTGAGGTCTTCCCCTTCGCCTACGTTAAAGATGTAATACCTCACAGAACTCTGTGCTGATAGCATCTCCTTGCCTACATATCTGTCGCCATCTTCTTTCCAAAAGAGTGATAGCTTTCTTTGCTTGCACATAGCTAATTAAACGTCTTTGGTTGTGATTACGATTTGGATAGTCTTCCCTGCTGGGACTTCAATATGAATTACATTGTCTCCTTGCTCGTTCGTTTCCGAATTAGCGTTGTCGTTAGGGCTGGATTTCTTGTACCGCTCAACCTCATCGTAGAAATGCTCCTCAGCTATCCTTATGAGGTCAGCTATCTCCATATGGTGGTCTAAAACCTTGTATATATGAATTATTTCAGATACAACCTTATTCACCTCAGGTACGTAGCAACTACGAAATACTTTGCCAAATATTCCATCTTCAGAAATCTCCCTCTTTACGATTACTCCATACTCACACTTGAACTTCGTGAAAGGGTTTATGACACTTGCCATATACGAACACCCAGCCTCACATTTACTCCCTATCCATTCAAGCTCTATCCGACCCTTCTCTTTGGCTAAAGGGTCAAGTGGCTTCATACTCAAAACGTCATACATTTCCATATCTTATGGATGTTAGTGATTATAGAGGATGCTATATGGTACTATCCGAAGACGCTATTCTGCGAGCTTAACTTCTTGTCCACGAAGTTTATTCATAAACTCTGACTTTCTCTCCAAGGAAGAAAGATAGTTGTCTTCTGCGACCTTGATTAGCTCCTCTACCGACATCGGAGTACTACCAACTTCATTCTTGCAGAGGATTTCCATCAGATAGCCCTGATAGTGAGGAGAGAAATAGGTGAAGCGTACGTAAGAGGATACGTTCTTTGGGTTCTTATTGACAATCACAGCGTATACTCCGTCCTGATTGCCGAAAGGAGTTTTAACCTTAGCCGAGTAGATGATTCTATTTTCGTCTTCGTGTTCACTCCACTGAAGGTTGCTATGCCCCGTATTGGGTGATGTTCCTGAGAGCTCCATAGTGCTTACGCATTACTTGTTGAAGTGTTCGTTCACTCGGTTGAGGTAGTCATCCTCTGCGATAGCGATAAGCTCTTCGGGAGAGGAGATAACGCCAATCTCTTGGCGGAGGTTGATGTCACCCGTATTGTCCCATCCGTTGGAGAGGAGACCGATGGAAGTCCAGCGTTCGTGTGGAGTATCGCATACGAGGATAACATACTCTTCATACCCGATGGTTTCGTTCAGTTTGTTTGCTCTTCCCTTGAAGAACGTAATCTTACCGAACTCTACACGTTCCCAGCTGATTGGGTTTTCACTTACGTGATTCTTTGCTTCTATGCGTACCATAGTCTTTTTGTCTTTTAGTTTAGTTTGCTGTGAGAGGGGATTTCCTTTCTGCCCCTCTCACACTACAAAGATAGGAAGAGTTTTTTACTCCACCCAATCTTCCGATTTTTCCTCCTAACAAGTCAAGGTCGTAGCGATTTGCTCGTCTACAAGCCTGATGCCCTCCTTTGCAAACAGGAGGGCATCTTTCTTTGACCTGAAGGTAGCGAGATGGTCTTCCATCCCAAGGATGCGAATTTGGTGTCCTTTTGTTTCACCTTCGTATATTGTCTCTTCGCAGACATATGACGGGATGTTCAGGAAGTTGAAATGGCTCATTATCATCATATTGACGAACCTATCAAAAGCCATCATTTCAATAGCCTTCTCCTTCGTGTCATAACAAATGACTACAAACTTATTTTTTCTGCTATCGTACCAATCAAGATGGTAGCAGTCTAAGTACAACGTCTTCCGTAATGATGAATGTACATCTCCATTTTTAGAGAACACCTTTCCGATGCTATGCCCATAAGCAAACGAATGAAAATCGTGGAAGTAAGGAATATCAGGATAAGGATAGCTCCCATCTGTATAGCTAAGGTATTCAGCCAATACGCATAGATTATCGTATATCACAGCCGTATCATAGTTCAGGAGCGTTACAGCAAGAGTCTTGCCATCAGGAGCATCCTCCTTGATGTAGTGCTGTTTGGATATTTCATCGTACTCCTTTATGATATGTGTATTCAGAATGACATCTGAGCGTCTTTCCAACACGACCTTGAAGAGACCTTCAAGAGCGAGCTTTATTGCTTCCAAAACATCCTCTGCGCTCTTTGTCGTTGTGCCATCATAGATGATATGCTTGAATGGGATATTCGCCTTCTCTGCATAGATGGAAAATCCAATAGGCTCTGAACCTGCCTTTACGGGAATAGTCACCCTGCATACGAAGTCCCAATCACGTTCAAGGTTGAGGACAATGGAGTCGTTGTTTATGATGTTAGTATCCATTTTCTTTTGCTTATGGTTCAAAGAAAAGAACACGCCCCGCTCTCCCGAAAGGAGGTGTGTGAAAGGGAGCTTGACCTGCGGGGCGTGTTCGTGGTTAGTTCTGTTCGATTAGCTCGAAGTCAAACGGGGAGCAGTATCGTGGGTCATCAGGTGACAGCCCTACGTTCTGTTCGTTCGTGTAGACTTCTACCCACTTACCTGCTTGACCCTTGGTCTCAAACTCCCCACAGATAGCGTCTGTGAGCTTGTTCTTTACGATGTACTTCATATTCTTATTATTATATCTTGGTAGGCTTAGAAACTTCTCTATTCTGTTGCGGTAGTTCTCCTCGGCAATCTTCATGAGGTTCTCTTCCGATGAGATTACATCCTCTTCTCGTGCTATTCGGACGTACTTATCACCAAAGAGGCAAATTGATACACTCGTAGAACGTTCGAATGGAGCATTACATATAACGATAGCGTAATACTCAGCCCCAAGAGCCTCGTTGAGCATTGAAGATACGCCATGAAGGAAGGTCATAAAACCCGAGGTTGTCCTCTCCCAGGTAAGGGGGTCTGTCTTTAAGATTTCTTCTACTTCTGCGTCTACGGAGTTCATATCCTTTTCTCTGTTGTTAGTTGAATGTTTCTTTCGGAGGGATTCTTTCTGCCTCTCACACCACAAAGGTAGAAAGAACATTTCATTCCGCCAAATCTCCTCAAAAGAAAAATCCCCAACGAACTAAATCGCTGGGGGTATTTCATATATAATTAGTCTTCCACATAGCAGAAGGACTGAGGTGGGACAAGACTTGGATACTTATCTTTCAGCTTGATATGCTCCTCGTATGGGTGGAATGCCTTCACTTCAATAGCGTGCGCTTTGTCCCTTCCCGAGAAGTAAGCGAAGAAAAACTGCTCCGAGATACCCGCCTTGTCCTTTGTCTTATGCCATAGGTTCTCAGGGGTATCGGTAATGAGCGATGCAACTTCTATCTCTCCTACGATACGACATACGGGGCTGGACGCATATACAACGATACGGCTAATGTCATTTCTCTTGTATAGCACTCTCCTGAACTCGTAGGACTTCTCCCCTGAGATAATCCTATCCACGAACTCAGGCTTTATAGACATCAGTACTTTCATTGTTTAGTCATCTTACTTATGATTACTACTAAAATCCGTACCTCTTAAAAATTTCATCTACCAAAGCGTTTATGTAGTCTATGACCTCCTTAACGTGAATGTAACGAATGTCGTTACTTTCGTTCTTGGCATCAGTCGATGATACCTCCTCGTGCGATTTTTCTTTCATAATATAAGTTTCCTCGTGTTGAGCAATAGTAGAGCATATTAAGCTCATCGTACTTCTTATCTGCAAACTGATAGTACTCTCCGTTGATATACTTCAGTCTTTCGTTTTTGTCGTAGAACTCATTGAATAGTTCTCGGTACGTGATACCTGAATAGCTGGTAGCGTCCCTCAGCTCCGAGTTCACAATACGTAAGACCACGACACCCTCCGATAGCACATCGTCATAGCTTGCTATTCCGTAGGACTGAAGGAGTGCGTTATTGACATCCGTACTAAGGGCGATTGCAATACTACTAACCGCCTTCTTTAGCTTGTCTCTTTCAGCTTCATCCTTGACGACATTATCCACGACCACACTGAAGTTGTTCACCTCAAAGTAGGAGTCCTTATACTTCATCCTAAGAATGAACTTGAAGAGTATATCCTCTCCAAAGCGAACCTGAACTCCAAATCCGATAGACTCGCTCAGGTAGGATATAAGGATATTATCAATAGGCATCTGCACTTTCTCCGATAGGTAGGTGCATAGCTTATTCTTTACAAATGTAATTGTAAGACCTGCTTCATTCTGCGCACGAGGAGAGAAGAGCTTGTTTGTGATACTACGTCTAAGGTAGTAATCACTCCCTCCTTCTGCAACTCGGTATGATGCTTTAATCTTTGGTCTTGCCATACTATTACTTGTTGATTAGGTGACTTAGGATATGCTTGATGACATCAATCGTCCACCCATTACCCAGCATCTTGTACGTTTGGGAGTCGGGACACTTCCACTGATACCATTCAGGGATAGTCTGCAAGCGTGAGCATTCAATAGGGGTTAGTCGTCTTATAAGACACCCTATCTTCGCCACGGGCTGTCCGCTCCCGTCATTCCTCGCACGTGCTGGGAGACAAGGAGCTTTATCACCTGCCATAGGTCGGAAGCCTCTATCTTCAATATGAGTTCTCCAAATACCTGGGGTGACTTCCTTGTCGCTCTTGATAGCAAGCAAATCCATATCTGAATGGTTGCCACCGCTGTTAGCTCCACCTGAAAGGCAAGAAGCCTTATCCTGAGAACCCTTTGGCTTTAGGTCTTTACCTATCTTGATGATGTCTTGATTAACGTCAAAGAAGGGAAGTCTACCTTCACTCTCCATCGTCTTGTCGCACGTCCTTACAATGTCATTCCCGAAGGAGGAGTTGCCGATGTAGTACTTATCATCCACGTCCTCATCAAGAATATCCCTTAGGTTGATACCCTTATCTTCGGGCTGTTCTATGTCCGTATGGACTTCACCAAAGAGACCATCCTCACGAACCTTGATATTGCTCCAATACAGACGTGCTCTATTCTGTGCGGATACGAGAGAGGAGTTGATTTCAACGGGGTGGACACCAAGGCTTTCGTTGATGAGGTGTTCATCTTCACCCCGCATACGAACGTTCTCCAAGAGGAACTTAACATTCGGATTGACGCTCTGAACGTGGTGGAGAATATCAAGGAAGACCCAATAGAGTTTACTGCGAGGGTCGTCATGACCAAGCATCTTCCCTGCGACACTGAACCCCTGACAAGGAGACCCTGCAAGGATGAGGTCAATGGAAGACCAATCAATGTTCCAGCTCTTCCATTCCTCTACGTTGCCGAGCTGGATGGTGTCAGGGAAATTGAGTTGGGTTTGCTTGATAGCGTGCTTGTCAATCTCGCTGGCGTAGTAGGTGTCTACCTTGATGCCAAGTTCCTTGAGAGCTATCTGACCACAGCTCATGCCGTCAAAGAGGGAGAGTACTACCATATCTCTTATTGTGGGTTACATAGGATGATATATGGAACAGAAGAAGCGATGATGCCTGCAAGAACGATTCCAATCATGTAGTAGTGAACGTACCTGCTATTCTTGACCGCCAAAAAACACATCGCTATAAGCCAAAAGATGAATGCCGAGAAAGCGATAAGGCAAAGCACAAGGATGAACCCACGTAATGGCTCAGTGAAGTCACCAAGCCAATATGCGCAGAAGGTAGCAACGAATACAATGCTCAGGACTATATGGAAGAAGACTTCTTTAATTGCCTGCGCTTTCATACCTGACAAGCTGTTCTTTAAGTTTACCGATTTCATCTTCCAATTCTTTAATCTTTGTTTCATAATCCTTCTTCTGCTTTGTGAGCTTTACGTTGTGAGACTTGAGTGTATATACCGAAGCACTCAGCTCGGATATATGCTTGTCTCCTTCTTCAAGATAGTACATCAGCGTAGCGACTTCATGCTCCTTCTCCGCCATCCGCACCTTCCCACGAGAGTGACGAATTAAGATTGCGCTTATTGCGATGGCGAAGAATGCGGTAAGAACGGAGAGTGTGATGACGGAAGCTAATAGACTCATATCTACTTCAGTTTTGTTAGGTTGAAGTTCTGAAGAAGACCATCCTTGTAGTGCTCGTTACAGAAACGCTGGGCTTCTTTCAGGGTTTCAAGGTATTCTTCTTCGTTGATAGGGTTGCTCTTTGCAGTCTCAATAGTCTTGTAGTCCTCCTCATTCTTCATATACTGACCCGTCTCCACGAAGCAGAAGTATCCATCAGCTTGTTCGTTGAAGATGATGTAATACGTTACGTATAGGTCTTCAAAGATATTGGCGAAGCCTGCAAGCTCGCTATCGTCCCATTCAAGCGGACGGATGATGCCTCTTAGGTTCTTACTTGTCAGTTCCATATACGTCCCAACTATCCTCCTCTTCGGAGCAGTCAATGCCGTCTACGAAGTTCTCGAACTCCGTGATGGTTCTTTCCATATCTCTTGCATCATCAGCTACGCTGAGTGCGTCCTTCTCCAAGTCTCCTTGTGCCACGTCAAACATATGAATAGGCGTGTCATCAAGAGAGCGGATGCCATCTACGATTTTGTCTGAGATGCCATAGGACACTCCTTCGCAGGATGACTTGATTTGGGCGATGTAATTCAGAATTGAATCCTTTTCGTCTTTCGTCATAATTATAATTGTAAGATGTTGGTAGCCGTCTTGCTCTTCTCAAGCAACTCCTTCAAGTCGTTTTCGCAGACGAGTTGTGCTTCATCCTCGTTGGGGATATATGTTCCTATTTCAAGAGACTCGTCAAACCCAATCTTGTCTATGTCTTCGTATGACTTGATGATGGTACGGAAGCAACGAAAGCAAGGTCCATATCCGAAGTCGTGGTCATAGAACATATACTCGGCACGATATTCATCGTTGATTTGGTGTGAGCCAAATGCGAAGTTTCCGTCATACTTCCATTCTATTTTTGGTGCATTCGTTTCCATATTGTCATGGTTTAGTGTAAAACATATTGCAAACCTTGATGACTTGGTACTCACGTGCTATCTCCTTCGCACGTTCAAGCGTTCCTGCAAACCCAATGGTCACTCCACTATAAAGACTACCTGCCTGAGCCTCAATGCACCAAGACTCATTAGGCATTTGGAATATGTGAAGGTCATAGGTAAGACCCGTTCTGCTGTAATACCCTCCGAGTTCCGTCCTCTCCCAAAAGAGAGGTTGAAGTGAGGCTTCAAGTTCTTCCTTTGTCATGTTGTTATCTGTAATGGGAGAGCTGTTCTCTTAGCATCTCTATGTTAGCCGAAAGGCCTGTACGTAGGCTCTCCTTACTCTTATAGACTTCATCTAACTCTCGCTTCAACCTGCGGATTTTATCGCCCTGATTGATGCAGATGACGAAGAGGATTAAGATTATGACGTAGAGCATGCTACTTCTTCTTAGGCTTGAACGCTACCTCGTAGAGTGAAGTGTGACCATCTTTATGCTCCTTGGCAAATGTGATATGATAGCCACCAGCAGGGTAGTAGTCGCCCCATTTATATGAAGCCACACCACTTTCTACTACATCCATATTAAGCATATTGGAGAAAGTCTTTATTTGCGTTTCCTGCGTTAGAACCTCTACTCGCCCCTTGTCTACATCAAGGATGAGAGGGAAGCCCCCATCCTTTATGCAGTTGATGATTTCAAGGACGACCTTTTCGTTGTATTTTGCCATATCTCTGTTATCGTTTATCTTATTTTCTACTGCAAATGTACGTAGAACTTCCCACTCTGCCAAATGGATAGCTTTGCGAATGGTCTACTTCTTGTTGTATTCCTTGACGAGTAGATAGATGATAGCATCAAGAGTGGTACACTGAGGGTACTTGGAGTAAGCTGTTAGGAACGTGAACGTACCTACGCTCGTCTTAATCTTCTTTACGTAGTTCTTCTTTATGAACTCAAGAAGTTTAGATGAGCTAACCTTGAAGTAGTCTGCTAACATCGTAGCCATTCGTTCAAATGATTGATTTACGCCTCCTCCAAGGACTTCCTTCAGCGTTGATATATTCGACTTTACATCTGCGTCTACAATGGCGAAGCCTTCTACGATAAGGTCAATCGTTCTAATACACTTATCATAATCATAGATGTTGTCAGCAACGAAATCTTCAGATGGCAGTTCAATTCCCAATGCTTCATTGATAGCCTTAGTGAGCTTGAAGAACTCCTTTGTGTTGCCGTAGTACCACTTGTCTGCTACGATTGAGCCGAATGAAACTCCTTCCTTTATCTTATCAAACTCAGGCTTGTAGAATAGTGGGAAGTCGTAAAGAGCTGAGAGGCTAATATGGTTTGCAGCTGTAGGGTGTTGAAGTAACATTAAGTCTTCGCTTTTTGGATAGAGATGGACTACCCCGTCACAGAAGACGACCCAATCAGGAACACGATGACCGATTTCCTTCACCTTGTCTCGGATGCAAGCCTTAATGTCTTCGCTTGTGCCTTCTGCGAACTTGAGGTCATCTTGCGACACAGCTGTCTTATTTTCTTCGGACTTGATAGAAGCCTTCTTGGATGTAGCCTTAGGCGTTTCCTTCTTGACTTCTGACTTAGGAGCTTCTTCGCCCATAACCTTGTAGACGAGTGAAGCGATGTCCTTTGCTACGTCTAAGTTTACAATCTTCGTCTTTAAGGCTGGGAGCTTGATGCCTTCCTTTTCAGCGTAAGCGTATAAGGTTTCAATCACTTCCTTGTGACGTTCTACGGGGACGATGGTCTTGACCCATGCGCTCATTGACATCTTTGGTCTAAAGCTGTCGTAGATGTTGTCCTTAGTCGTTTCCATTTTCGTTGCTCTGTTTATTTGTTGTGGGTGACGTTATCGTCATCCTTCACTACAAAAGTACGTAGAGTTTTTTGTTCCACCAAATATCCGAACAAGAAAGTGGCTGTAAGCGAACCGACACTCTTTCAGAATGCGCATTCAGCTCACAGCCACAATGTGATTTAGCTTGATGCTAAAACTCTAACGTCCTAATGCCTACGTACTCATCAAGAGCTTTCTTCAGGTCAATATGACACATCTCTGCGATATACATCAGTTCGGTAAGGTAAATGTTGCAGTCCCACGTATAGTCTCCCGTAATGCCTATGAACCCATTTACACATATGTGCCACAAAGAACTATTAGCATCGTCATCAAATGCCTTCAGTACGGAAGCGTATTCCTCAAGAGATACTTTGCCTGACGGATTGAAGTGAGAGCCGAGGTATGCGAGCGGATACTCCATAGCTTGTGCTATCAACATTGGAGTTACGTTAGAACGCATGCGCTTTGCTTCTTCCGTGTTGTTGCCTTCCTCTAAGCATTCACAGATATGCTCGAACATCCACTCTTCATATTGAACGGGGTCTGTCGGATACTCAGCCGTTCCTATTAAAAGCTCGTGGACTTCATTCAGCATACTCTCTCTCAGACTGAAGTAGAACTCCATATCTCCTTCAGAGGGCATTGGCAGTTCGCCTTCTTCAAGGACTTTGTTGTCCTCTTTGTTAGGTTCGGGCTTGACGGGGAGCTTGTCGTAGACCTTCTTCGCAAGTGCGGTGAGGTATTCCTCTGTGATGTTGTTGTACATATCCGTATGTATTATCTGTGAGAGTAACCCTGCTGTTCGTTGTAGATAAGGCGCAGGATGGTGCTTTCGTAAGCGTCTACACCGAACATATCTGCGAGCTTGATGAAACGAGAGAGGATGTCATCGTATTTGTAATACCCATAAATCAGCAAGAGGTCTTGCTGGATAAGTGTAACCAAGGCTGATTTCCTTTTCCCAGCATAAGCGTACTTATTCTCGTAATAATCAAAGTCCTCAGGCTTATCGCTTAGTTCTCTGAACCCTCCAAAATTACCATCATTCATCATAGCTAAGATAGTGAAGATGAATGCTTCCCCAAAATAGAAGTCGGTCGTATGGTCGTAAGTCGAGCCGTTAGGGCAGATAATTCTGTCCGCAGTGATACCTGACTCAACCTGCTTCATCACCTTGCTGATATTTTCTTTGCAACCAATGGGGATGTTACCAACTCCGAACTCATCGCCTATGTAGGCTCTTGTTAGTTCATTGGCAATCAACATTCCAGCATATGACGACTTCATCGTGTCATTATCAACGCCCCTATCCTTCATACTCTTGCAGATACGCTTAGCAAGCTCGTTCCAATCCGTAGCATTAAGGTTCTGAACGAGAGGAGTTGCCTTAGCCGTCTCTCTCAGAGTGGCGAATGCCTTTGAGGATGATAGGATATGGACGAGAATATCAACGACTGACGAGCGGGATAGCACGCCCCATGCTGATGTATTCAGACGGGAGAAGTCGTATTCGGAAGGAATGGTGTATAGCTTCTTTACCTCACCGATAGTCAGGTGGCGACATTCAATACGAGTATCACCCTTACCTCTACCATCTACCGAGACCACAAGACACTTCACCTTGGACGCTGTGATGGCATTAGACTTGGAATCCTTACGAAGCTCCAGCACTCGCTCCTTGGCTTCGCCACGGATGCGGATAGCCCCACTCACGTAGTATGCAGTATCAACAGATGAGAGGTCAGGGAGAGTAACCCCTTCAAGACTGACGAAGGTGAACTTCTCTTTGTCTTCATCTTCCTCCTTATCACGAACCAGCTTACCAAGTGACACGCACTTGTCCTGAGGCATAGGTATATTGGTCTCCTTCTCCCCGAAGAGGTTGATGTCTTCTTCTCCGAGGTTTGACCAATACAGACGCTCCTTGTTCTGAGCGGAGACGAGTGATGCGTTAATCTTACAAGGAGTAGTGCCAAGAGTTCTCGTGACAAGCTCTTCGTCTGCATTGGATAGTACTCGCTCCTCAAGAAGCCAAAGGACTTCATTCTCTCCTTCGGAGAAGAGGTCAATGTAGTGCTTTAGGACTGCAAGCTGAGACTCGTTGCTTCCTTCTTCATCGTCATCTTCATTGGACTGAGAGCTACCACCAAAGATATTCTTCGCCATAATAAGGTCGGCTTTGAAGTCCTTGGTGTCTTCAGTCACCTTGACAACATCCGTTGAAGGGAAGTTGCCCTTAATGACATCAAGGCACGTATTATTAACGCCTATGGTGTAGAACGTACCTACATTAACATCAAGCTGTTTGAGAGCCATTAGGATACTCCCAATCTCGTCATTGATGCCAAGGACGTTGATGCTATTTTTAGCTGTTGCCATAATTTATATCTTTTAACTTAATGAGCTTGTCGCCCTTTTGGATTTCAGATGGTGATACTTGGATGACCTTCCCGTCACGATAGACGAAGACGCTGTGGTCTGATGTGACCTTTACCTCCGTACCGTCAGATGCCTTGATAGCGAACATCTCCTTCTTCACCTTGTGCTTATACAGATAAGACACTTGGTTGGAACAGACGTGGTCTCCGTTGAATGTCGGAGTGAACATCAACATATTACCTACAAAGATATATTCTTTCCCGTCATTTTCAAAATGTTCGTGTTCTTTGAGGAGATTGTAATGCTTGTTCCAAAGGTCTTGGATGGAATACACTTTAGGTCTCTGTCGGTATTCATCAACATACACCTTGGTATCTCCGCTTACAGAGTCGGTGTTTGAATATATCTCAAGACTTGGGTTGCCACTCTCGTCCTTGGGTAGGTCAAGCGTATTGATGTCAAGGGTCTTTGCTCTTTCAGTAGAGATGCCAAGTCTCTTATGTAGCTCCTCGTCCTTTTGGAATGCACCCTTGAAGTATGATGTGATAAGTACAGATGCAATACGTGTCATCTGCCGTCCCTGCATCGTAATCGCTTCATAGAGTGCAGGGCTATACAGCTCTGATGACTGACTGCCAAGGACACCCGTAAAGGCATTCATCAGGAGCTTTGCCGATGCCTGCTCGGCATCCAGCACGTCCCTTTGTCTCAGTAGCTCCTTCAGCCGTTCTTCTTTAGACATTGATTAAGTCAAATTTATCGTTTCCGAAATAAGGAGATAGGTCTCCTATGGTTTTCTTTTTCCCTTGTAAGTAGATGAATACGTCATTGAAGTCCCATTTGCTTCTGTCGGGTATATGGTAGTCGCTTCTAAACTTCCTCCAAAGGAAGACGTATTCTCCATTCTTCAACCCCTTCAGAGACTTTGTTCTTCCCGTCTCATCATCGTCATACATAAACCTCCGTTTGAAGAGCTTGGGAGGCGTTCTGCCAGCCCCACTCGTTGCGATGGCATTGGGTATAAGGAGCGCATCAAAAAAGCCCTCTGTGATGGTTACTTCCTTTGATGGGTCTACCTTGGCAATACCAAAGAAGTAGGATAGCTCCTTGAGCGTCTCTAAGGTATCCTCGGGTACAGCAAGTCTTATATCGAAGTCTTCGCCTTCCTTCATCTTCTTAACAATCTCTTCATACCCCATACTTCGGTACTTAGCTTGTCCTTTCTTAGGAGAAAGAAATCTGTACTGCAAGCCTAATACGTGACCCGTAAGGGTTTGGTTGAGGATGATGATAGCATTGAGCTTCCTTGAATAAAGAAAGTCATCCCAGGAGTACTGCATTCTGTTCGTCAGGTACTCCTTAGCGTGCGGTGGAGCATCATCTATAAGGACGTAGCCAAGGTGAGCCATCAGGTGCGTCTTGTGGTAGCAATACCTCTTGACAATCTCATCACCAATGAGGACACCTATCGCCTTACCAGCTTTACGTGCTGTCTCCTTGGAAGTTTTCTTCTTTGCTCTTGGGGCTGACTTGAGTTCCTTGACAAGCTCCTCGTCAAAGTAGACACTCCCAGCACTTGAAGCCTCTACAAGGAACTTCTCTAAGGACATATACCTACCGCAGTTGTGGCACTTATACATCCCTTCGTGGTCTCCGTGAAGGATGATAGAACCACGCTTCTTAAACTCGTTCTTTTTGGAGTCTCCGCATAGCGGACAAGCGAAGTTGATTTGCGCTTCACTGACGTTCACTCTCTGCTTTACAGCGGAGGTTGGGAACTTCTTTAGTAGTATGTCTTCTACCTTGCTAATGAGGGTATCACTTACTTGCATGTAGGTTCTTTTTCTAAATTCTCTACAAAGGTAATACTATGAAATCATACAAACAAATGAAACGAACAATCACCAAGTATTTGGCGGTTGCACTCTTCGGGGCTGTTGCTCTTGTAGGGTGTGAGACGAAGAAAAACGCTGGCTCTATGGAGTATGGAGGGGGTCAGCAAGAACACATTGAGGTCGTTATAAAGGATAGCGTCATCAATAAGGCACAACTAAGAAACTACATCCTACAAGAGGCTCTTCCAAGCCTCGGTCATTGGAGACCTTCTACCTTTAGTAGAGGGGCAAACGGAGACCTTACTCAGTACTCCTGCGTCCTTGCAGGGAAGGATACTCTGTTCATCTACCGACTGACGACAAGCGAAGATGGCAACTACCATCTATCAAAGAAAATCTCCTACTAATGTATATTTTTTAATCTAATATGGATAAGCGACTTTTAGGTGGCTATAAGCCATCAGACATCACGAGGGATACCCCACGTTTCTCTATGGGGATAGATGGGCTTCCAACCTCGTTCTCCTGCCAGCGGATAATGCCTCCCATTGAAGACCAAGGCTCAACCCAGCACTGCGTAGCACATTCTTGTTCTGCTATGGTGAACTACCTCATCAACACCGAAAGGAAGACGAGAGGTATTGACTATGGTATTGAAGAAATAGAAATCTACGACCAGCGTAGAGATAGGTCAAGGGATATAGGTATGAGTCCTAAAGTTGCTTTTGAATATATCAGGACGAGCGGTGTTAATATACAAAAGCTCGGGAGAAAGTATCAGATAGCAGGCTATGGTCTTGTTACTGAGCTGAGTGACTTGAAGAACGCCATCGTGATGAATGGACCCGTGCTTTCAGGTCTGTTCGTCAAATCTATGTCCCGTGATGACTTTTGGAATGGTAGTGGAGATTATGGTGGTCACGCCATCTGCATTGTAGGATATAACGACAAGACGCAAAGCCTCCTCCTAAGAAACTCGTGGGGGACGAGTTATGGTACATTAGGGTATCATACTCTTTCCTATAACGATTGGGAGAATGAAGCGATTGAGACTTGGACGATTTACTAAAAGAGAAGAGGGGAGGCTTAATTGCTTCCCCTCTTTCGTTATCTATCGATGTAGTTATATGGTGCTTTGTACACCTCGGGATACTCATTCAGTGGGTATGGAGGCTTGGGATACTTGGCTACAATCTTATACTTGATAGGCTCAAAGATGGCTTCAAAGTACAGATAGAAGAACACGACATCTTCGTAGGTATTATACTTATCCGCAATCTGTTTGAGCGTCATATCGCCATCCTTTATGATGTCATATAACTCTTGGCTGTGCGAAATCAGTCTACCAGCGGCAACCCTTCGGTAGTGCGTAATCGCTCCATTGACACCAAGCTCCTTGATAAAGTCACTATCGTAGTGGCTAATCTTCTTCTTTTCTCCTTCCATTTAATACAACATAATAAAATTAGACTTCCTTCGCCTTCTCGTTGGCGACATTGAAATACCCTCTCATCAAGTCCACAAGATGTTCCTTCTCCTCCTTCGGCAGGTCAAGCTCATCAATGTACTTATAGCTAACCTCCTCAAGTGACGAGATAGGCATTTCCTCCTCGATGGGCAACCCTTCCTCGGTCATTTTTAAGCCCTTCTCAATGGAGAACTTCACATCCTTGTATGTAGACCTATCAAGCAATGCGAGAAGCTCGTACGGCTCAATATCACCAGCCTTATCCCTCGGGACGATGATGTCAGTGTAGTTGTTCGTGATATACGACTTAAACTCCGAGAGCGTCATCGTAAGGAGCGACTGCAAGGTCACAGCCTGAAAGATTGGTGAGTACCTATTTGGTACAAACTCAAGTGTGTCATCATCAATGTTAAGGATGTATATACCCTTCAAATCGCCTACGTCAGACCTTCTGAGATGGTACGGACTTCCGATATAGGTGAACTTCCCAAGCTCTTGACGCTTATGGATATGCCCCGAGAAGATGCGCTTGGCTGGCGAGGCTGTCGTGACTGCGCCATCCTTAATAGGCTTCCCTGAGTCAAAGATAGCACCGAGGACTTCTGTATGAAGGAAGATATAATCTTCGTTTGATTTGCTTACAGCTTCTGTCTCCTTTGAGTAGATACCCGTATATGGGATGAACCCAACCCTACGACTGCTACCGCTTGATGTTTTCCAATGCACTGATGAATAGCTGTCTATGACAACAACATTCGGAATGCCCTTCACGATGACAAGGGAGTTAAGCGAGCTGTCGCTTCTCCTTGACATATCGTGGTTTCCCGCCATTATATATACGGGGGCTAACTCAGCTATCTGACGGATAATTCCCGAAGCGATATTCATCGTGTCAATGTTGATAGACTGACGATTGTCAAACAAATCTCCAAGGATGCACACTGCTACGCCTTCGTTCACCTTGCTTCTCAGCAGAGGGATGAAGAAGTTTGCAAAGTAGGAAGACATATTGTCAAGCCACTCTGCGCTGTCATTACGAACACCGAAGTGTATATCACTGATAAGGATGAGCTTATCTGTGAACTCAGTCGGTTGAGTTGTATTCATTTTTAGTTTGTTAGTGATGGCATCCATTGATATGGGTTACATATTAAACACCGAGATTGGTGCTTCTACATCTTCCCTCCTCTTGATGCCGAGTTGATGGATTTCTTCTACAAGAGAGTGACGCTCTTGTATCGTTAGGATTTCATTGCAAAGTCTTTCAAATTCTATATCAAAGAACGTGCCAAACCCAAGGACAATATCGTATATCGTATAACCTTCCGAAGTGCCGATTAGCCTTGTATAAAAGTATTCAAACATATCTCGGAAGGGTTGAGAAGCTCGGTTCGTGAATACGACCCTGATAAGATACTCTTCGTCTGATTGGTCTTCCTGAAACCAAGGACTGCCTTCGTATATATCTCGGATAGCACCAGCCAAAGCCCTCTTCTCCAAGTTGCCTACTATATCATCCGTTGTAGCGTCCTGATACCAATCCGATACAGACGGGTCAAGGCGTGGCTTATTCTTTAGCTGAGATTTGACATACTCTGCTCCGTTGTTATATGAACTCTCAAATACGGGATTGACACCCCCTCTCTTTTCTGTGAGGTTTACGATACGCTCCCCTCTAACTTCTTCCTCTTGCATATAAAATTGTCTCAATATACGAGGCAGAGAGGGGGTATCAAATCCGTTACGTATTAAGAGTCTTCGTTGTTCTTCTTGAACTCGTCAAACGATGGAAGTGGTTTTGTGAGCTTCGCTCCGAGTGTCTGCTGAACCATATGCACAGCTGACATCATCGTATCGTACCCAGCCTTCTCGTCCTCTATCGTATTATAGATTGGAGCTTTATCCTCTACTTGCGGAGCTTGTGGTGCAGGCTCTACTTTGGGATACTCTAACTTAGAAGGCTTACTCGCTGTGAACTTCGGCTTAGCCGTGAACTTAGGCGTTGGAGGTTCTTGCGGTGCTGGTGCTGGAGGAGCGGGCGGTGCAGGTGGAGGAGGCGGTGGAGTTGGAGCTACCTGAATAGGTTGTGGTGTCGGTTGTGACGCACCCATACCTATCGGTTGTATGCCAAGCCCCCTATCAAGCATTTCAAGTGGGTCGCCAAGAGCTTCAAATCCTCCTGAGTAGTTGGGGTTAAGAGGGTCATCTGAACATCGTCCTCCACTCGGGGTGAAGTCCGTCATCCTTGGTGGTGGCGTTACACTTCCCATCCCCATTGGCTGTATCCGATGTACGCTTTCTTCACTCTCAGTCACCTCGGGCTGTGCAGGCTGTTGTGGCTGTGCAGGAGGTGCATCATCTGAATCAATGAACATCGGTTCAGAGGTCGTATGGGAGATTAGGTTGGGCTGTTGCCTTGGAGCATCTGTTTGTACACCCGTCACACCAAACTTCTGCATCGTCTTGGGGTCGTTATACTCAGAGAGAGTAGACCCTGCTACCTCCTCAAGTTTCTTGAAGAACTCGCCCTTGTTCTGATGACCATAGAAGTTCCCAGCCGAGTTGCTTTGTACGCTTCGCTGAGGTCCATTGCTACTTGCTTCGTTGTTGTAGAACGAGCGTTGCTTTTCTCCTTCGGAAGGGTCGAAGTAGCCACCTGGGCTTAGGTCTTCGGTGGCACGCATGTAATCCTTCTCAAGGATGAACCTCTGCTTGGTATTCATACCGCCTGCACGGGAGAGGAGGCACTTGAGGTACATCTCGTTGTTGGCATCCATCGCAGGGGACTTGATGATACCGAACATCATATCAAGCGTTGCGTTGAGAGCCGAAGACTCAGATACGTCCGTAGCTGAAATCTCTTCCGTGTCCGTCTGCGAGCGAGTGGTCTGAGTAGCCGTTACGATACACCAATCATTCTCCTTGGCGATACGTCTTAGTCCCTCTGCGATATTCTTAATCTTCGTATAGGAGTTGTCATTCTTGCTACCCTTCTCGTCTGACATCAGGTTGATGTAGTCAAGGAAGATAACCTTGAACTTAAACGGCTTACCTGGCTTACTCAACGTACGTTCAGTGGAGATAAGGTACGATGCAAGTTCGCTTACCGATAGCTTTGACGTAGGAAAGTCCTGAACAACAAGTCTCCCATTCCTGAAGTTGGAAGCCTGCATAGCCTTCAGCTTGAAGCCTACCACACCACTCTCCTCAGCCGATTGGTATTGACTGATATTGATGGATAGGAGGTTACTGCCGATACGGCTCATACACATCGTACGTGCAAGCTCCAAAGAGACGAGGCAAGTGTCCACCCCAGCACGGACTGCGGAGGTAAGGAGGTTGTGCATCGTATAGGTCTTACCCGACTTAGGAGCACCCATGACGCACCAAAGAGAACCCTTCCAATAACCACCATTAGAACACTTGTCAAGGAACGTGATGCCCGTAGAGGTGCGTTCAAGTTCATCCTGCTTGTGGTGCTCGGGGTTGTAGAAGTCAAGACCTGTATCAGCCTTAGCCATTACGGGAAGTGTTGCCTCCCTCAGCTTGTCCTGAATATCCCCGACAACAGCTACGGGGTCTTTGTGCTTGTACATACCATCTCGGAATGCCGAGGTGGCACTAAGGAGAGCTTTCTCAATAGTAACCTTCTTGACACGTTCGTCAATCTGTTCATCAAGCCATTTGTTCTCCTCTTGTTCTGCGGACTTTTTGAAGGACTCCTCATACAAGAGGTCTACGAATGGGTCTGTAATGTCTTCCTTGCTTTCGCTCTCTATGCCAAGGATACCCTTGGTCTGAAGTGTATTGACAATCCCTGACAACTTTTTCGGGTCAGGCATATCCTTGTACCTTTCCGCATAGAGAGAGATACTCTTGAAACACTTTCTGAGACGCTCATCCTCAAAGATGTCTTCTGAGAATAAGCGAATAGTAGTTTCATCCCGAGTAACTCGGAGAAACATAAGTCTCTCCAAGTTGCTCGGCATATCTTGTATCGTTGATTTTAAGTCTATCACGATGATGCCGTTGTTTTAGGATTTTAGAGTTCTACCCTGCAATATCGTGCCTCTTGTGGAGGTCTACGATAATCGCATTGAGCTTATCCAGCTCAGTCTCGGAAAGATAGTCGCCAACCTTTTCCTTGTCTTTGACGAATCTAAGCGCAACCATAAGGAGCGTGTAGATACATCGGTACATCTCACTTGAGCGAAGCATTCCCTTCAGTTCTTCGTTGTTGATGTAGTTGTAGTTAATATCCGAACGATAGGAGTATTGGTCTTGTGGTCTCAGGAGACGTGGCTCAATCTTGCTGTCCTTTAAGACCTGCATATCAAGCCCTCTGAAATAGACCAAGGCGACTTCCCCTACACGTCTGATATAATCCCCTGCATACTGCGCTCGCACCCATTCAAGGTCTCCCTTCGCCATGCCTTCCGTATAAGCTCGTGTGAAGTCGCTGAGAATGAAATAGTATGCCTTGAAGAGCGTAGACCTACGAGGGCGAATCTGATGCACAGAGGAGTTCAACGAGAGCTTCTTCCAGCTATTGGGCATGCACTCGTATGTGTCAGAGATAAAGCGGAAGTAGATAGCATCAGGCATATCCGATATATATTCCCTATTTGCTAAATCTGCCATGCTACTGAGTTCGTGAATAGAGTAGTCCTTTCTCAGGAGGAACGTCTCGGAGACATTCTTAACAATGGACTCAAATTCTTCCTCAGACTGAATGTCGTTAATACTCCCATCCTCCTTTACAACGGCAGAGCGGGTGATGACGAACTCGTAGCCTTTCGTGCGCATTTCCTTGTAGGATACTCCGTAAGGAGCGGAGTTACCTGATGACGGCAGGTAGGAGATTTCAAGACAAAGGATAGAGTTATCCTTAATCTTCATTGCCTTGAAGATACCATTGACATACATTCGGAGCTTATCGCACGCTTCGCTGAGGTCTCGGTTGATGGAGAACTCAATCGAACCATATCTCTTCTTGCGTGTCACGATAGTCTCGTAGTCGTTCATCCACTGCGAGGTGAAGAAAATCTTAGTGTCCTTGGATACATATACGCATACCGAAGGAAGGTCAATTCTCTCCTGCACGAGGATGCCGTCTGCGTGTTCAAGAGCAATCTCTTCTACTGACTGCTGTACTTTCGCTTTTTTCGCTAACAGCCTTACGGCTTCTTTTGTAATACTCATTCTTATATATAGTGTGTTCGTTCGTTTAGAACATATCAAAGATACTGACAAACGTTTCAGCCTGAGGGGCAGTCTTCTTCTGCACTCTTTCCTCATCCTCCACTTCGTACTCTACCCCGATTAGGTCTTCATCTTCATCACCGCATACTACGCTGTAAGCCTGACCATCAAGTGAATAGGAATAGTCAAGACCAATCCTACGGCTCTTCTTGATAGCCATATACCTATCTCCTTCGGAGAAGTAGCTTGAGAGAACGTTAAGGGGGTAGGTGATGTTTGCAATATCCAAGAACTTCTTTTTCAGCTCGGAAATTTTATTTACCGAAGAAGGCTTGTTCGTTTCCTCAAGGGCAGAAATGCTTGCTGTGATACATTTGTCTGCCTCCTGCTCTTCTGCGTTAAACACTCGGATAAGGGCAAAGGTCTTTCTTCCCAACGCCTTATCTTCCTGCGTTTCGTAGTACTGAACGATGTAATACCCTTCGGTCTTGTTCTCACGAATGTTGCGCAGGAACGGGCGATAAGTCTTCATCCAATGCTTACCCATCTCCCCGTGCATATTACTATCAAGGGTGATATTCACATCTCCATTCTCGTCCTTTCTTACGATGGCATAGGGCAGGTTAATCTGAGTGAAATCAAATGAAGAGATAGGAGCTACCACGCACTCTTTGTCACCGCTCTCAAGAGCCTGAAGACGCAGGCGAATAGTATTCCGCTCGTGTGATGTCAATGTACTCATTATAATATATCGTTTATATCTTTTTTCTTTACTCGTGAGGTCTGCTTCGTGAGACGCTCTTCATGCTCCTTGTACTCTTCGTACTCTCGGAGAGCAATCTGCTTCGTGTATTCGTTAGACAACGCATATTGTATTGTCTTACACTCTACTCCTGCAAACCTGCTCAAAGGTAGTAAATCTTCCGCAGGTATACAAAATATGTCCGAAAAAAGTTCTGTCTCCAGCTTCTTTCTTCCCTTAACATATACTGCCTGAGGAACTTTGCTTGCCTTGATGTTTTCAAGGAAAGAACACCACACATAGAACATTTGTCGTGGTGAGCATCCCGTCTTTTGGATGGTGTCGGCTTGTAAAGGGTATTGGATAGACATAATACGATTGACCATAAAGGCATTCTTAGAAAGGGTATCCTCTCTAAGGTTTTTAACCATAGCCCTATTTTCATAGAGTAGCTTCACCAAGTCGTATGGTGACATCTTCCCCTCCTCTAATGGAATACCATTTATCTGTTCCTCTTTTTCTTTACTCGCCATTTTGCGGAATCAAAAGTTTGTCCTACCTTTGTGATGACAAAGTTAGCAATTCTATTTCAAACAGCAAAATGTATAACTCGCTATGAATAGGTAAAAGAAACGTATGGCAAGAAAGAAATCAACAGAGGGCGGTGGAAGCTCTTTTAATCTCTTGGACGTAATCACAAGTGCAGATAGCTCACTTGAGATTCTAAGCAAGAGTCAGGTAGGTAAGATACGAGAGTATATACCTACGGGTCACTACACGTTAAATGCGTCGCTGAGTGGTTCTCTCTTTGGGGGTATTCCTACGGGGCGTATCGTGGAGTTTGCAGGTGAAAAGGGTACGGGTAAGTCATATCTGTGTATGGATTGTATGCGTGAAGCTCAGAAGATGGGGTATCATTGTCTACTCATTGATAGCGAGAACTCATACGATGTTACAAGTCTTGACCGATTTGGCATTGACACAGATAGACTAATCCTGAAGCAGACGAATAGTATTGAGGAGATTGGAGCTATCATCTCTAAGATGACGGCTAACCTGATGACTCAGTATGAAAAGCAACTTGCTTCCGACCCTGACACCGAGAAGCCAAGGCTTATGATTGTCATTGACAGCTTTGGTGCTCTCACAACGACATCAGGGATTGACCAAGTGGCAAGCGGAGAGGCAGGTAAGATGAACCTAACGAAGCAGAAGTACACGGCTCAGTTTTTTCGTGCTGTCACCACTCCATTAGGTCAGCTGGATATTCCAATGATTCTTACCAACCACGTCTACGTAGACCAAGGGTCTTATGTGCCAACGGCAAAAGCCGCAGGTGGTGAAGCCCTGAACTACAACGCCTCTATCATTATGATGCTCTCAAAGGCTAAACTTGATGGTAAGGATGCTATCAGCGATAAGCTGAAGCAGGAGAGCGAAGACCTCGGCATTGAAATTCAGTCATCGGGATGTATCGTAACGTGTAACCCTACTAAGACGAGATTTGCAAAGCCTATCAAGTCTAAGTTCTACATCTCGTTCTTCACCAAGAACAACCCTTACATCGGTCTTGAGAAGTTCCTCACGTGGGACAACGTTGGGATTGAACGAGGGAAAATCCTTGAGAATAGAGAATACGAGAAGTTGTCTGATGCAGACAAGGCGAAGTGCAGGAAGTTTGATGCACTAAAGGATAAGGATACGGGAGAAACAACTGAAAAGTACTTCCAACCCAAGGAGACCGCACGAGGTTATGTCGTGAAGCACCTTGGTGTGTCCGTCCCAGCAAACAAGATTTTCTGCAAGTCGGTCTTCACAGACGACATTCTTGAACTCCTTGATGAAAAGGTTATCCGACCCAACTATGAACTGCCGTCAAAGGCGGAGATGATGATGGAAGAGGATATTGACCTGAGTGAAGGAGATAGTATCAAGAGTGCGTTTGACTTCTCCATAGACCTCTAAGGAAGATAAGGGCTACGATTACTGCTGAAGGTATAACATTAAGTATTATTAACTAAGTGTGATAGCAATAGGGAACAGCAGGTTCGTAGCCCTTTCTTTTTATCAAAATATCAAAGTATGGATTCACTAACAACTTGGTTCGCAGTATCACTTTTGCTTGTAATTTTATGGTCAATCGCTCTGTATAGGGTTGCCATATCACGAAATCCGAATGTAGCATACATTGCATTCTTCCTGCTACTACTCGGATTCGCAATTATAAGTTCACTCCTATCGGTATTGATTAGTATTATCTCATTCCTGATATAGGCTTACGAAAAACTCAGTTGGTTTTGTTCTTTCTATAATATAAAAATTGGGTAAATACCCAAGAATATATATTATTGTTACTGACAAAACTCATGAGTAAGAAATCACAAGTAATCGTAAGAAGTCAGCCAGGTGCTACGGGTCTTCCTAAGGACGACCCACACTACAACGACCCCTCAGCCTTTGCCGAACCCGTAGAAGCAGAGGACATCAAGGTCATCCAGCTTCACCCTGACGAACGTAAGCGTCTCCTGAAGGAAGGTACTACGTCCGTTTATACGCAGGGCTTCCAATTCCTTCAGTTCCCTAACGGCAGTCTTGGTTACAAGGCTACGTTTGAGGATGGTACTGAAAAGTACTTCAGCCTGATGATTGGTAATGGTAAGTCAAAGGAAATCAAGCTCGTTGATAAGACCTTCGTTTGGTACGATAGTCTGATGGACAAGCTCGAAGTCTTCCTTATCGGTGAGAAGGATAGAGCCTACAATACCTCTAAGGTAGATAAGGTTCATGCGGCTATGTTCTGCGCTGGTGCTGTCCTCGCAGGTCTTGTTGTAGCTGGTATTGCTTGGCTACTACGCTAAGGGTTTAACAAACTAAAGAGTGTCACCCGAGGTGTTCTTCAATGTGCATCTCGGGTGTGCTTTGTAATAACGAAAACGAAATAGAAAAGAAAAAGATTATGGAAGAAATTAAGAACTCCGACTACGTCAAGTCATTTGACATCAATATCGCTAAGCTGTATGTTCCATCCATCGGTGACGTGGCTAATATCATGCCCGTAGAGAAGGACGATAAGAACATCTCTCCCTACATCGTAGGTGGCGGTGAGTATCTTGTAAGATGCTTCACGAGAGCCATCGGTGCAGACATTGTCGCACGTCAGGGTGTTAGGGTTCGCATTCAGCTCGTGCTTGGTCTCTACAACGTCAAGCTCACTCAGGAAGCTCTTGATGCTGTTATGGAGGCTACCGAAGGCTATAACCTTAATAGCTTTGACGAAAGAGTTGCTCAGCTGATATGGGAAAACAGAAAGGACGAGTAGGACTACCTGCCGATAAAAAGAGAACCGCCTTGGGTACTATGAAGTATTCCAAGGCGGTTCTTTCGTTTGGGATGATTTCTACTATCAGGACTCGCTATGTTCTATCTTCCCTTTGAGGGATAGTAGCGTTTGATACAAGTTGTGTATCTCGGTGGACTTCTTAATGTTGCTCATGCACTTTCTAATCCTTGGGACGTAGTCTTGTGCTGAGGCATACTTAGCTCCGTTCTTGTTGCGGAATCCACTACTAAGAAGTTGTTCCACGCTCCTGCCGTTCATATAGTTGTACTTGACAAGTTTGATGTACGGCTCGATAGAATCATCGGGGTGTTTGTATCTGAATGCGCTCTTACCATTGTCAAAGCAACCTACGGAGAATGCCGAGTTAGTACGCTTCGGTCTGCCCATCGTAGCGAAGTGACCTTCAATATGACATTGGGCGAGTAGCAGGGTAATATCAAACTCCTCAGAGATAGACTTTGATACGATTGCTTTTCCCGTCATTCTACTTGACTTAGAGGTTGAGGCGATATATTCGTCTACCTCTTTAATGAGCTTATCCTTGGTGTCTTTGTATTCGTTCTTGAGCTTGACTTTGACGGATGCGGTATCCATCTCCATCTTCATCTCTGAAGCTCTCACGAAACTTGACTTAGGAAAGGCTAATGAGAAAAACAATACGGACGCAAATACAAACTTCTTTTTAATAGACATCGTTTATATACGTTTATATTACAATGGCAAACCGAAATGGTTTGACCCCACCGAGCCGAACTCCTTGTGAGACCAAAGGAGAAATCCTAAGTTTTTAACGTTTAGGTTTTCCCATAACGGCATTGCCTCTTCGGTCATCTTGAACCCGCCAAGGGAGGCGTTGAATAGTCCAAGAAGGGGAGTGACGTAGGGGAGGGCAGTGATGCCTTTGGATGCTAAAGAAGCAAACTCTCCTACGGGCTTATACCTATCCGCCTCCGTTGGTCTGTACAATGAAGACAGCTTCTCTGAGACGAGAGGTAAAAGCGTATTATCAAGAGCACCGAGAACTGAACCAACGGGATTGCTCTGATTGACTTTGATGAGGGAGACTATATTAGGGTCTCCTTTTATTATACTCTTAGGCGTGACGAACATATACATTCCTCCCGCCTTGAGTGAGAATTTAGACGCTACACCACTTGTGAGTGCCTTGTAGCTTGCCTCGTATGCCTTCGTTAGTCCTGACATAGCGAGGTCTGACGCTGAGGAAACTCCGCCTATAACGGATAGTGCGTGTTCGTATGGGCTGTTGGGAAGAGATGGGAGCTTGATACTACCAAGTGCCTTTCTAATTGAAGCAACGAATGACGTTACAGCCTTCATCAGCTTAGCAACAATCTCATTCTCCTTCTCAGCTTGGATACGGCTTATCAGAGACGCTTTCTCTACCAAGGTGGAAGAGATGTCCGTGTATTTCGTTTCAAGCTCTTGTAAGAGCTTATTTGCCTCCTCAGTGCGTCTCGTGACATTCTGTTCTACTAAGAGCGTAGCTTTCATGTCAAGAGCCTTGAGTGTTTCCGTTGCCGTATCCGTGAGGTGAGAAATCGTTTTGTCCAGCTCTTGGTTGAGCTTGGTCTTCGTTTCCATAATCTCGTTTACAGCTGTGTCAATAGCCGTACTGACATATCCCTTCATATAAGAGGACGCAGTCTCCTTGGCGTGCTTCATAGCGCACTCGGCAGAGCATACCCCATCAAGGATAATATCAGACTTCTTGCCACACACGATACACTCACCTTGTAATGGAGACGAGAAGCGTCCCCATATCGTTCCAAGGTCAAGAGGGTTTTCAAGGATGGAAGATACAAGTGCGCCTTCCGTCATACTCCAAAGAGAGGAAGCGATAGTCCTGGGATTGAGGTCTTGCTTCTTCTTGTTGATTAGTCGGATGGCTTCATCCTTGTATTGTTCAATCTTCTCTTTAAGCATTTTTATTCAAAAAGCCCTTCGTTGATAGATGGCATTCCAAACAGCCTGATAGTGTCGTTGATAAACGGCAGAACAAGCACCTTAAACATCTTTCCATAATCAGGCTCGGGGGCTACTTCAATAGGCAAACATCCAGCGGGGTATCCGTAGATAGGATATTCATCGTTGGTGGTGTAGTAGTACCTAATAGCCTCGTTACCTTGTATGAGCTTGTATTTATTACGAAGTGTGGTATCCTTTCGGATGGATAGGTTATAATACCCTGATGCCTTCGTTTGAGGCATAGCCCCCATAGGGAACTTGACAACACCGAGGGAAGGCTTGACTGATACGCCCTTGAGGACATCACCTACATTAACAAGCGTAGAGACATCATCAATACTCCCGCAATGGAAAGCAGAGTAAATCTCCATCACCTTTTCTCCCATATTGATAGGGTTGAGGTCGTTGTCCCTTACTGCATTAAACACCCACTTGAGGAAGTCCTTCATCAACTCTCTCGTGAACTCAGACTGAGTGGTAGAGATAGTAGGGATACCCGTAGACTTATCCTTCTTGTCGGTGATTACAGCATACTTGTTCTTTGCGTAGATAAGCATATCTTCTGCAATATCATCTACCTTCAAGTTAAGTAGATTACCTTGACATCCCATACCCTTTGCATACACATCAAGGTAGTTCATCAGGTACGGCTGAATGCCGTGCTCATCCAAGGCTTCAAGGAATGGTATCATATCCTTATTGGAAATACCGAAGTATCTTGCTATGATGCCAAGAGCGTTGAAGGAAGAGTTATGGACAAGGACGTTGTTAGCGAAGAAACAATGTGTCCCTTCTACCTCCATATCGTAGACATCCTCTTCCCTCTCTCCGAGGCTGACGACCTCGTCTATATCAACAAGCTCAAACTTGCTGAACTCGTTGCAGATAAGACCTTCTTCAATTTCTTCGTGCATAATCGCTTTTAGGTTTATGCGGAGTGTGATTACTCCATAGTGATGGTGCAAATATACGAACATTCTCCTTTACGAGCAAACGCTCCTACACCGCAATGGGTATAGGAGCGTTCTTATAAATGTTTATTACCATCTGCCTTTAGGGCATCCGTAGATAGACTTTCCTTCTTCGTCCTCTAAGTACTTAGCGGAGCATTTGCTTGGCAGGAAGCAGTGGCATATACCACACGTCATCCCATTCCTATCAGGGCAGGATGAGCAGACGTTTAAGCGTCTCCTCATCTGCACCTTGTTCTTTCCAAGGAAGTAGTTGTAGAACCCCGATAGGATTAACCTTGGTCGTATCTTCATTACTCAAATAGTCTCAGAGGTATTTCGTAGAATGAATCAAAGAGTACTTCATCAAGGACACGTTGCCTTTCTATCTCCCTGAGTTGTTCAAACCTTTCAAGGACATCCATATTAGAAGGATTATCCATATAGACACGCTCTACGAACCTCCAATGGTTTATCCTCTTCCACAGCTCTGCATTCGTCCTACCTTCAATGTCTCTTATACCTACACTATACGAACGTGTGATGGACTTAGAAGGCTTTGGAATGTACACTGAACCCGAAGGCTTTGCGGTATTGGTCATATTGAATAGGACACTACCGATGGTATTCCTTTCAAGGGAGGTGTAGTTCACGGAGAACTGCGTCCTTGTCTTGTAAGTAGCACTCAGCCTATTCGGAACACTATTGAGGGCGTTCTCTCTCGTTTCGGATGCCATAGTGAGACCATACTCAAAGGTAAGTGGGTAGAAGTACTCAAAGGTATCAAGGTGGTACGGGCTATAAACGTGAGCCGAGTTAGAATACACTTCCGAGTTGAAGTTATCGCTCGTCCTTACGTCACCCATCACCTTACCGCCAACAGCCTTGAGGAAGTTATTGACGTTGAAGCCACTGAGTGCCTTTCTCGTACCAAGCCAATTCATCCTCTCCCCGAGCGTCCTATGTATCATAGGTACATTCATACCACCGAAGTCAAGAGACGCATAACCACGAGCACCACGTGGGTCTTCAAAGGTCAGAGGAATGGAACACATTGAGTTCTCAATCAGCTCTACGATATTCATATCTTCAACCCTCTTTCTCTTTTCTGAGACAATGGAATCTTCAAACATCGCATTCATCTCCATAGCGTCCTCGTAGTAGCCATACTTGTCAATGTACCTTACCATCGTTTCACCATTCATATAGAGTGGCACAACGAATGAAGGGATGGTCTTCCAAGCATCAACAGCGGAGATATTGTCACCCTTCTTCCCGAGGAGATTCGCAATACCAGCAAACTGAGTAGCTACATCTTCCTTGTGGATAATGGAAGTATCAAGCGTTTGAAGCTCTACCACCGCATTCGTTACAAGCATATTGTAAGAAAGGGCTGGACCTCCCGAGAAATACGTTGCCGTAGTAGGCGAAGCATATATCCTATCAATCACGTTAGGTATCTGACCTCGGTCAAGTCTCTTGCTGATATAGTCCGTATATTCTTGGTTGGTCTTATACTCAGCAGGTCTAATCTTCTTGAGAGGCTCGTGTCTATACAATCTCTTGTTATATACAGCACTTTCATCCTCAGATACTTGGTTCATAGAGAAGGTGAAGATGCTGAGTTCGCTTGGAGAGAACCACTTTTGGTAGAAACCTCCAGCACTACCTTCTTCCTTACCTATACCGATAATATCGTGGTATTGCATTAGGTTTACTTCGCCTTCCGTAAGTCTATACGAAGCATCCTGAGAACCTTCAATAGTCACACTTGATAAGGCTGGCGATACTCTTCTGTGTAAGACATTAAGTGGTATCTTACCGAACGTAAGAGGCTTCAGACCACCTCTGTTTGCAGGACTACGACCATTGGTGACATCACCACTCTTAACGTCATACGAATCTACGCCCCAAGGCTCTACCACACCCAGCTCAAGGAATCTATCGTGGTAAGACAGACCATATCTTTGGTTGGTCTTTTTAAGCGACAACGTTCCATTTGCCTTCGTGTAGATTTCATTGACACTGCGATAGGGCAGAAGCGAGCCATACGTGTTATGCGAGAGAAGCGTATTATCACTCTCCGATGCACCTGCCGTATAAGCGTTAGGGATGGTAGAGTCAAAGATAGTAGACTTGTTGTAGTTGTACCAAGGGAAGGATGGTTCTGCTGTACGTGCATATCTCGTCTCGTTGGTAGCCTTAATAGCCTCCGTGAAGTCCTTACCATACCCTACATTCGTAAATGGCATATCATTGTAATCCACTGCCGATACATGCTTCACCTTATCGTTAATCATGTAATCGTAGATAGATGTTGAATACACCCTAAGTCTGAGCGTCACCTTATCCCCGTCCTTGATGAAGATACCACTTTGGGTTTCGTCATACTTGATAGGACGTGGTGATATATTACTGCTGGAGGTATTCGTCTCAAAGAGAATTTCCTTCTTCTGCTCTTCCGTAAGATTGACCCCTGCGATAGTAACACCTCTTACCGAAACGTCTCCGATACCGCCACTACCGACTTGGATACGTCTGATATACTCACCGAACTTCTTAGCTCTACTATTTTCCACATCAGACTGCATCCCGTTGGTCTTGAAGTTTCTTACAATCTTTTCCGCCTGACGAGCGTCAAGTTCAGGTGCGTTCTGATACTTCAGGAAGTCGCTGTAAGATATTTCCTTGTTTACCTTGTTACCTACACGTTGTAATCCAAGTACACCACCCTTACCAAGGTTCTTAGTAGCGGAGAAGAATGCGGGGTGCTCCTCAAGAGGTACGGGGAACATATCTACATATACTCTTGAGAACATAAACCTTGCAAGGTAGCTCGCATAGAATGTATTTGCAAACTCTATCGTATCAAGGATACCAGCCTTCGCCATAGCATTTCCATCGTAAGCGTGCAGATGCTCAATGTAGCAATGGCTACCCGTATATACATCACTCAGCCTTGGCTTGGTCATAGACTCACCGAGGTGGTTCTGAAGGAGGGTGTAGTCAGCATCTGTAGCCTTCTGTGCGGGAATATCGTTTCTCGTCAGCCAAGCACCGAATATCGTATTACCGATACCAAGGGCATTCACCTTGTCGTTCTTGAGCGTCTTGTTTACGTTCTCATCACCAGCGAAGACACTTGCGTAGTTCTTCAGGTAATCCCTGATATGCTCCAGCTTCTTCCTCGTGTTAAACCCTTCGCCTCTGTAGGTGACATCAATAAGGATGTCAATACCATATATGGTTGATTCAACCTTAGGTGCATCCGTCCTCTTCACGGAGGTAGGCTTAACACCCTTGAGTTTGTACCTATTCCTAATGCTCTCTACGCTATTAGCGAAGCCGTCCTTCTTGGACTGAGTTAGAGCGGCTGGCGTTGTAAGCTCATTAGGGGTAGCCCATAGCTCATTCATATAGTCCTCCTTGATGGTAGCCCAAGTGAAGACATCATACTTCTCTCTTGAGAAGGAAGTTCCAAACCTCGTCCTTTCGGCATTCCCAGGATATAGGAATATAGGTTTGATAGAGTGTGGGTCATAAAGCATACCACCACTGATATTGACACCCGAGACCACAGCACCCGAAAGCTGTTCGCCCTTGAGGTCTGATAGCGATGAACACGTACCAAACATCATCAGAGGATTGAGCTTATCCGTACCACCACTTCCGACAAGATGCTTGACGCTATATGGATTCCAAAGCGTCTCCATCTCACGAGCGTACATCTTGCCTCCATAAGCCTCTACCCCTGCGTGGGAGTGATTGCTCTTGAATGGTGCAGAGAACATCCAAGGTGAATGTTGCTTGACACCATCAACAGCACCAGCCTTAAAGGCAGTCATATCAGCGGACGTACCTCCTGAAATAGATGGTGAGTTAAGGAAGTCTGTATGCGATGAAGCCTTCTTCGTATGAAGAGTAAACGCAGATGCCTTGATAATCCTACCACTCTCCTTAGTATAATCCATCAGGTTGATACCACTTGCCTTCTGCCTTGGAGAGAATGCGTAGTAATCGTGCCTTCTTCCGTTGTTAGCATCAAAATGGAACTGAGCGAAGTTATGCGTACCCGTATATCTCTCATCCTTAGGATTGAACCCATAGAAGAAGCAGTCATTAGGAGCGTCAATACCTCTAAGCGTAGAACGCTTGACATCATTCTTCGCTATACCATCAAGGAGGAGGTGCGCCCCGAGAGACCTTACAGCTTGTAGCGGAGCAGAGGTCTCCCCATAGGTGTCAAGAAGGAAGTTGCCGTCCTTACCGAGTGAATCCACCTTAGTGCCATAAGAAGGGTAAAGTGGGTATCCAGCATTTGGCTGTACATAAGGGTTCGTGCTAAGAGCCTTCACCTTGGGGTCTACCGATAGCCACATCATAGGACTACCCGTACCTCTATCAAGAGAGACGGCACGCTGGGCGAACTCCTCAAGAACATTGACCATCTCCTTGTAGACCTTATTCAAAGCACCACCCTTTGTCAAATCCATATCACGCATCTTGGTGAGGTTGGTGAAGGTGTTACTTGGAAGGTCAGTCTTCGCCATACATTCATTAAAGAATGCTCTCGCTATATCATCAATGAATGGTACTCTATCGCTACCGCCCTTGGTCTTGACAACTCGCTCTACTTCCTTACCCCATCGGTGTTCAAGGTAAAGGACATAAAGGACATTCAGTCTCCATACAGCGTGCAGGGTATCTCTACCATTTGCATTAGATGCAGTCGTATGATACCTACTTGAAGTAATACCATTATACTGCTCGTAAGGAGAATACTTACAGAAGAGGTCGGTGAAGATAGCCGCATTCTTGTTCTGTGGTGAAAGGCGTGCGTAATGAAGGAGGTAGTTGCCTCTATGGTCTTTGACTGAACGTGCGTTATTAGCCTTCACATCATTGTAAAGGTCATTACCGAAGTTCTCCTGCGTTGTCCATCGCTCAAGGTTCTGAACATCCCATCCATACTTAACGAATGGTACAGAGACGGAATTGATGGGCTTTGGATTAACGTGAGACCATATGGTAGCGTTATCTACATCAGCCGTCTTATTCAAAGCACTGATGAGCATATACTCACCAATGGTATCCGAATAACCTTTCCTCTTATACGAAGGAATAAGGAGAGGTGTCTTCCTGCCATAAGTACGTGAGTAGATTTCGTACAAGCTGTTCTCACCATTCCTAAGAGATACCTCTACGGGGACGTTGTTTGCCGTCTTCCATCTGAATGTATCTCCATATTCAATAGCACTATGCAGAAGTGAGTTGAATACGAATGGCGTGAAGTCAAGAGACCCATCATCCTTATACGAATAAGGCTGGCTTAGGAATATCTGCTTGTTGATGACGACCTCATTCTCCTTGAAGAACTTCACCACATTCTCATCATTAAGAAGGTCGTTATACGTAGCCGTCTTATAGTAACTCTGATTAGAGATACTGAATGCACGTTCGTGATTCTTCCCTTCGTGTGTAGCGTGCGTCATAAGAGAAGGCGTGAGGTACATTGCATTTCCCGAAAGAGGGAGGCGATAGTTGTCACCAGCACCTGAGGCGAATGGAACGGATGTCGTATGCAGTCTGAGAGCATCAGACATATATGGGTTTGCAAGCTCTGAGAGATACCATTCCTTCCCGAGGAGGCGAGGTCTCTTCTTCCCTTCAAAGATTGTCCCAGCCTGATTTTCAAAACCCGTGGAGGTATTCAATAGTGAACCAAGGCTATCGTAGTAACCGCCTCTCGTATATGAAGTGCCGAACGCATCTGCCTCAAGACCCTTCTCTGCAACGAGCTTCGTCATAGGGTCTACTGAACCAGCAAGGAATGTAGAAGAGATAAGCGTCAACTCGCTTTTTGATAAAGGATAGCTAAGCCCCTTGATACCCGTATTAGCAAAGTTTACCATCCCTTCAAACTCAACGCCTGGTGATTTTATCTCCAGCTTGTTAGCATAGTAGAACTTCACTAAGTTAAGAAGAGCAGTCTTTGCCGTCTCAATAATCAGAACGCTATAATTTAAATCGTTAACATCGAAGTTCTTATCATACGTATTAGACATTGTCTTCAAGTAGTTCAGAGCAAGGGCATCCGCTGGAAGCCTATTCATCTTAGCATTCGTGCTTGGAACAAGTGAGCTAATAGCGTTGTCAATAGAACGTTCTTGAAGCAGGTCGTACGCAAGCGATTCCTTATCCAAATGTGGAGCAGGAGAGTTGCTTAGTAGCTCGTTGTTAATCACATTAAAGGTTAGCTTATGGATGTCCTTTGATGCGTTATACGAGCCAATACGAGATGACTGATAGAAGGTGGATATTAGGTCTTTCCTTATAGCCAATTTCTTCTCCAAGTTAAAGCTCATAATTCTATCATCAGCATCACTCGTATTGAATCTATCACCAAGAGTGTCAAGACCATCGGTAGATGTGATTGAGTCATCAGAATTACCAAGCTCAAGTTCCTCAAGGGCTTCACGTACGGCTCTCTTTGTAGTAGCTCTGACGGGGTCAATAAGTGCAAGGTCTCCATACAAGCTACCGCCCGTGATACCGCCTTCAAAGACACCGCCGCAAGAGCTTAGAACGAGCTTCATATGGCGATAAGGGATAGACCCTAACATAGCCAAGTAACAGCTTGCAGGGATGAACGCAGAAAGGCTTGACATCGTATCGTACTTAGCAACGCCATCTACCTCTGAAAGGTAATTTCTACGAATGTCAATAGCACCAATAAGCTGATTGCCATCGGAGTTATTATCCATTACAGAGTCGTACATTTGAATGCAACTGCCATAGATAGTCGTAAAGAAACTTGGAGCTAAGATAAGTGACGTGCTGTCAAGAATCCTCTCATACAACTTTTTATCCTTTATGAAGTCCAGCGTGTACTTAGCACCAACACCATAGGCACGAAGCATCTTGAGGTGCGCATCTTTTGAGATATACACCCAAGGGTAATATGCAAGTTGGTCGGCAAATACAAGCCCCCAATAGTATTGGTTATCCATAGCATCAGCCTTGTGTGGTGCTGCGGTCTTCTTATTATCCGAAGGTTTGCGCAACTCGGGCGATTGAAACCACCAACGTGATGTCATTGCAGTATCACGGAGTACAAGTGTCGCACCAAAGTCTTGTATTCTCTTTCTGTTCGGATAGAGACCTGAGGCATCTCTATAAGAAAACGCAATGCCTGCCGATGTCCCATTACCCTCCGTATGTCCAAGGATAGATTCAGATATAACGGCATCAGAAGGTCTTCTACTGAAGATTTCACTACCAGCGAATGATGGTACATTAAGCGAAGAAGAGAATGCCGTGAGACCTCCCAAGAAACCCATTCTCAGACCCGAACTTGCATATTCAGTCCTCCCCTTTATCCATTCATGACCTCCATTCTCGGGAGGCGTATATTTATCAAAGAAAGATGCAGTACCATATAGGCTTGGATGCTCGTATCTGCTGTAATCAGCCATCTTAGCACCCGTATCACGAGCCTGCTCCTTCTGATTGTACCAACCTTCAAGAACAAAAGGCACTGCATTAGCATCACCATTGATATACCTATCGTTGTTTGGGATAAGAGGAAACTCTCTCTTCTGCGTCTCAGAGAGCTTTGGATAGGTCTTGTTCAGCCAATCCGTAAGGCGATTAGCATATATCTTGATACGAACCAAATCAGAATGCAGAAGAGCCAGCTTGACATAAGCATCCACCTTGGCGATATAGCTGAAGTCTCTCCATTCGCCAAAGAGCTGTTCATTGAGTGCCGTCTTCAGTTCAAACTCCACGAACGCATCTTCCACCTTATCATACCCAGGTCTGTTCATCAGAGACTGAATAGAGATTTCAGAGATAGCCCAATTAAGGAACTTTACACCAAGACTATCAAGACGCTCGTCAATAGGCTTACCATCAGGATTATCAAAATCAACACCAAGAAGACGACATAGGAAGTCTCCGTACTGAACACGCTCACCTTCTCTAAGGTATCTCGCATCCATACGAAGAACCATATAATGGAAGTCAGGTCTTACATTGCTGTAATTGGTCTTGCCCGTGGCTCGGTCTACAAGGTTACGTGTCGCTACACGTCTATCGTACTTAGTAGCATCATAGTCCGCCATATTCCTCACCTCAAGAAGGTCAAAGCTCTGCTTGACACGAGAGTGAAGTAAACTATATGCCTCACCAACATGGATAGTATATCTCGTCTTGGTGGCGTTAGCAAGCGTAGGATAATCATATGCAGAAGAATGTGTGCCGTAATAGAAGTCTGCTTGTTTTTTAGCGTCCATCCAAGCCTCCGCTCCATAATCAACAAATTCAATGTTGTTTTCATCCCTCCCTGCAAGAGAGTTTAACGGCTCTTTGAGTCCAAAGAGGAAAGAACCTGGCTGTACAGAGTAGTCCTTCAGGTCGTCAGACATCTGAGCCTTGTAGGCGTTCAGCGTTTTCTTCTTGAACTCAGCACTATCCATGTCATCGCTAATTTCATCCTCGTGGTTCGTTCTACCCGTTATCTCATATGGAAGAAAGGCTATATGGTTTGGGGCTTCTAAATCCTCATCAAGCCTTATCTGCATCCCATCAGGCATATTTCTATCAGATGGCACGAGGAACTTAACCCCTGAATAATAAGAGTCCCCATTAGAAACCTTTTCAGCCTTATGGAAATTCCATGATGGAGCTTTGCCTTTTATGTTCTTGAATGCGAAGGGAGTCCTCTCAAGAATAGACCCGAGAAGAACCTTGTACTCCATATAAGACGATAAGAGGAGTTGAGGAGCATCCACCATATAGGGATTCATCAGAACGTATGTTGCCTCGTTCTTTCTTCCGACCCCACCGAAATCCTCTTCAAAACGAACACCGAATAGGACTTCTTCGGGTTCTATATTTTTCTTCTTTGACATCGCTACGTATATATTGACTATCAAAGATATTTAGGCTGTACGGCATAAAAAACGGCATCTGCTTACCTCCCGATAAACAGATGCCTAAAAGATAATCTAAACAAACCGATAATAAAGAGCCCATGCCCTTAAATCGTGACCATGGAGGGACTCGAACCCACAACCTTGTGCTTAGGACGCACCTGCTCTATCCATTGAGCTACACAGCCAAAATCAAAAGTATCAGAAACATATGATGGGAAGTACGGGGTGCACTCCTTTACCCTGACCCAAATCAAGCACACACACAATTAGTAACAAAGGATGTTAGGGGAGCAAGCGCACCCGTAGTACTTTCATCTATATAGTGGCGAGGTGTTTACCACTCTCGCTCGTTCTGACCTCTTGTCACTGCAAAGGTAAGAAGATTTTTCAAACTACCAAAACTTCCGAGAAATTTTTTCTTCGGTGAACTTTGACTATCTTTGTTGTGGAGTATTTCATCACTTTAATAACAACAGATATGAAGCAGTATATTGACTTAGCCAATCGGGTTCTCTCCGAAGGGGTCTACAAGGAAGACCGCACGGGGACGGGTACGACAAGTATCTTCGGTCATCAGATGCGTTTCAGTATGGAGGATGGGTTTCCTCTCCTTACAACAAAGAAGGTGCATCTCAAGAGCGTCATCCACGAACTCCTTTGGTTCTTGAGTGGCGATACCAATATCAAGTACCTACAAGATAATGGTGTACGCATTTGGAACGAATGGGCAGATAAGGACGGCAACCTCGGCAAGGTATATGGTCATCAGTGGAGACATTGGGATTTGCCTAACGGAGGATACATTGACCAAGTAAGGGATATTGTTGAATGTATCAAGAACAACCCCGACAGCAGACGAATGATTATCTCCGCTTGGAATGTAGGTCAGATTAACGAGATGGCTCTACCTCCCTGCCATTGCTTTATGCAGTTCTATGTGGCAGACAACAAGCTCTCTCTGCAAGTCTACCAGCGAAGCGCAGACCTCTTCCTTGGTGTTCCTTTCAACATAGCATCCTACTCGCTCCTACTGATGATGATGGCGCACGTTACGGGTTTGTTTGCAGGAGACCTTGTGTACACTCTTGGTGACGTACATATCTACTCTAATCATATGGAGCAGATACAGACGCAAATCCAAAGAGAGCCAAGACCTCTTCCATATATCCTCCTTGATGAAAAGGTGAAGGACATTGACGACTTCACCTACGAGAGCTTCCAGCTCTTTGACTACGACCCACATCCACACATTGCAGGAAAGGTAGCCGTATGATATTCGGGATTGTAGCCATTTCTAAGAATGGCGTTATAGCAGTGAATGGTAAGATGCCTTGGCATCTCCCAAGTGACCTGAGATGGTTCAAGGAGATGACAAGTGGAGAGAGCGTAGTGATGGGTAGAAAGACCTTTGAGTCTCTCGGATGCAAGCCTTTACCCAATAGGGTGAACATCGTCCTATCCAAGACAATGGAGGAGCGTGATGACGTTATTGTATTGCGTAGTAGGGATGAGATTCTTAGGTATATTGGTGATAATCAGGGAGATACGTTTATCATAGGCGGAGCAGAAATCTTTGCTACGTTTATGTTTGACATTCAAATGTTCCTTGTCACTGAGATTGATGCTGTCATTCCTTATAGCGATGAAGACGATGTAACCACATTCAGTATCCATAAGGAGTTCTTCAAGCACGCCAAGACGACAACTCCTGACGAGAAGTTCTTGAGCGATAAGGACGAGTATAAGTATGTAATATCTACTTATGAAGCTAAGAAGAAGAACTATCTCTTAGCTGATGACTTAGGGGATGACTATTCCTATAAATGGTAATATGAAAGTCTATCGCAATATATTCATAGTTGGTAAGAAGAAGCGGTTTAGAGGTAGTGACAACCTATTAGCCTACAATGGACGTATCTTTGAAGAATGTGACAACGCTACTCTTACCCGAGAGGGTTTTGATAGTGGAGTAGACTATGTGATAACCTGCGAGTGTGACTTTGACCATTACAGCGGATTACTAAGAGTCACTGAATAGAAAGCGAAAGGGGAGGGCATTCAATGATGCCTTCCCCTTCTTCTTCGGTTTGTTTAGGTATTAGTTGTTCTCCTTCTCTTGGAGTGCTTTCAGCTTCTTGGCTTCACGAGCCTTGCGGAGGTTCTCTATTCTCCTTGCCTTAATCTCCTCGGGAGTCATATCCTTTGACTTCACTTTCTTGCTTGCAAGTGGCGTATCTTCATCCTTCTTCTTTGAAGTCACCTTGATAGCCTCTTCAAGAGTAATCTCCTTACCTTCTGTCTTCTCGTTAATGGTGACGACCTCGGTGTCTTCAACCTCACGAGGCTTATTGTCATCAAGACGTACGGGCTTTTCCTTCTTTGGCTTCACCTCTTCTTCGCTTGTATAGAGGTCAAGAATAATCTCCTTCATCTTATTCTTAATGTCTTCCGTAGAGACCGACTGAACGAGCTTCTCGCACATCCTATTGATATGCTCATCGGGGTTCTCAAAAGTAGCACGCACAACATCTACAATAGTCTTAACGGGGAGTTCAATACTCAGACCGATAGATAGCGTGCTGTCCTTCTTCTTTGAATTCTTGAGGATGCGTGTTATAAGCTCTTCGTCAATGTCTGAAACCGCTTGTGGTTCTTCCCTACAGATTGGTTTAATCAGTTCCATAGTATCATCATCGGCTACCACTTTGGTTATCGGCTCACTAACGATTATCTTCTGCGGAGGGGTGATAACCATTTCATCTGCTACCTCTTCATCTGATAGGTCAATGAGGTCATAGTCCTCATCCTCATCGGGATTAACGAAGTTCACGTATGAAACTACAAAATCATTAGGGATGGGTATGATATTCTCATAGGAGAATGACGTGATGAGAGAAGGGTTGAACCTTGGGTTAGGGTAGTTACCGATGGGACGACCCTGAGCATCATACTGCTTGATAAACTGCATCTCGTTGTTAGAGTCCACAGCGAAGAAGTTATAGCACTTCCTATCGGGGTATGGTACTTGAATAACCTTGTACTGAGCGAGAGGACGTGGCTTAGCGAAGGCGGGGACTTCTTCATACTCTCCCGTCTGCTCGTTAAACCTAACATCACTGCCACCGATACGAGAAAGGGGGTAGATAAGGTCATCCGAGACCACGTTCATATCGCTAAGGGTGTAAGCAATTCTCCCATCAGGGAGACGCTCTGACCCCAGGAGGGATACTATTTCATTTTGGTTTACACCTTGGATATACTGAAAGTACACCGCATTCTGCTTTCTATTTGCCATATCTGATTCTTTTCTTAATCCTCACTATCCATACTGATGGAGATTTTTATCTCCTTGATAGGGGTAGAGAACTTACCCATATCCTTTAACTTCTTCTCTTCGTTTGTTACTTCCTCGGGTTCTTCAATGTTGGTGTTCAGGTCGTAGTCGCATAGTGCAGACACGTTCCTTACAAGCCAAACCTTCTCGTCCCTCGTGAAGAACAATTCAATAATTTTGAAGATAATCCTTTTTAGCATAATCTACTTCTTTACCTTGACAAAGAAGGGTTTGATTGTATCCTTCTTATTACCACGACTATCAAGGAACTCGCACTCAATTCTGTAGGTCATTTCGTTAAGACCCTTGTCAAGAGGGAGGTTGAGTTGCAGTGAAACGTTGTGGCACTCTCCTATGAGAGTATTGTCTAAGGTATTATAGATACGCCAAAAAATAACGCATGGATAATAACTCAATGAAGTTGGCAATTCAGCTGTTATGATGATATTGGAATTGGGCTTTATTGTAGCTTTATCTAAGATGACCTTCATATTGGATAGAGACACAATATCGCCACTCTTTCCTGCAAGTATATTCTTGGAACTATTCTTACCTTCAAGTATATTCCTAAGACGTTCCGAACCGAATGCAGATGGCTTAGCCCATATTGCTCTGAACTTACACTCATCAAACTTCCTTCCGTAGAGTTCAAAGGTGCTATCCATATATGGAGCGTAATGGGATGTCTCCTCATTGAGTACAACGAATGGTCTCCCGTTAAGAGTAGCCTGAGAGGTCTCTGCCTTACCTATGTACTGAACGTAGGTATTATGTGCATTGGAAAGTTGTAGCGTGGTTACATTCCTTCCTGACAAGGTAGATATACGATGGTTTCCGTTGGGGTGTGCCACCTCGGTATCAAACCATCCGTTTACAAAGACCAGCTCCTTAACTCTTGAGTTGTATATAGTCCTCTTGAGTTCTTCGTCTTCGTCTACAAGTTTCTTGAACTTCCAAAAGACGCTATACTCCTTAGCCTTTGCCATCTCGTGCTTGATGTCTATGACCTTGTATGCGCACTCGCTGATACATACACCACCTGAGATACCGATGTCTCTTAGATAGGATAGTTTGACGACAGCGTCACGTTCAAAGCTGATGCCTGCGAAGGACGACACGGGAAGGGAAGCGAACTTAACCCCATCAATAATCCAATTACGGCAAAAGGGGTCATCGGTAAGCACATTCCTTCTCATAGATGAATTAAGTCCAATGGTAATCTTATTGTCTCTTCTCTTCCTTATACCTTCATAGGTATCCTTAAACTCGTGGTACTTGTCATCTGACACTCTGCACTTGAGGTAGATGACCTCGTTGCTATCAAAGATGCTTGAGTTAATCAGCTTCTCGTTTTCGGGTACAGACTTGAGTGAGGTATAAGCCCTTTCAACGACAACATTGTAAGTAGCATACTCAGTGTTCTGCTCCGTATCAAAGATAGTCATAGCCATCTCTGCACCACTCCTATTGAGACCCTGATAATTCACCCTTGGGTTTCTCTTTACCTTGAGGTAGATATAATTATCATCCGTGAACTCCACACCGCTAATAGCACGAATGGTGAGGTTGTCCATATAGATGAAGTCACCCTTAGAGATGTTTGAGGATATGGTCTTATCCTCAAAAGAGACAGCATCATAATCAACTCCATTGATAGACACCTCCATAGAACCACGGGCTTGCACCTTGTCTACAAGAGGAAGGATAGGGTATTCACTCGCCTGAATGTTAATGTCGGTAGTTACATTCGTATTTGGCATATCCTCGGTGATAGCCACAATCCTTGTTACGGGCTTATCATCAGAGGTCATGATTTCATCCCTCGTGACGATATGCTTCTTCCTCGCCTCTGCTATATGTGCGTTGTTGTACTCGTCAGCTACAACCGCTTTAAGCGAATACATACCAGCCCTTGGGAGCTGTACGTAGACAGACTCCTGACCAAATGAACCAGCTATCTTCTCATCATATACCTCGTTGATGTTAAGCTCCGTGCGTGAAGAGAGATATACGCATACCTGCTCAAGGATATAGCTTGCGCTGTTATATCTCGTCCTTGTAGGGATACGCATCCTTGCCTTAGCCGTGATAGACGAAGACTTTACACCTTTATCCTTATCCGTGGTAGAGGAGAAGTAGATTATCTCGTCATCCTCTTCGCCCATGTTTGAGCTTTTAGGAGATGTGGTGATTAAGCTACCTTCGTCTATAACGATAGCATACAGACCATCACCAAACATATCATACCTAAAACTCAATGCGTGGGTATTGTCTGCTTCGTTGTATTCAAAGATACACTCTTCCCCACCCTTGTTTGATGGAGTGATTACGATAGGCTCTTCGCTTGCGTGGATGACCTCACCATCCTTGAGGAGAACGTACTTCCCATCCCTCCTCGTAATCTCGTATGCAATCTCCAAGAAGCCATACTTATGGTCGTAGTTATACACACGTCCTTCCGAGACAAAGAATGAAGGGAGGTTGATGAACACCGACTTCTTAGACTTGTCAGGAAGGGTCATCTTGTTATCGTGGATGAAGATAGGATGCCCTTGGAATTCAGAATGACTATTGAACAGACCAGCAAACATAGCGAAGGTATCCGTCTCGTCAAGCTCTATCACATAGGTCAGCTCGTCATACTGAATAGGGAAGCTGAATGTAGCACCCAATGGAATTTCCAAAGAGTTGTCGGGATTCCATTTGTCAGCGTAGATGATAGACGTACTTGTAGATGGAGGGGTGAGGTGCATACGCTTAGCTACGTTAAACCCATTCTCTGCATGCGGAGAGGTGTTCACGGCATAATCTACGAAGTCACGAAAGGTCTTGTCTCCTATATCGGAAATTTTGATACTCGTCCCGCTATTCTCCATTCGGATATACGTATATGCACCACTCGTCTCGTCCTCCATAATGGTCATATCGGTATTCCACTTAGGTCTCATCTTCATTACCTTCTCCACCTCAAGAGCCGAACCGCCCGTAGTGTAATGCCTTACGGGATGTCCGTGGAAGAATGACGCTTCACCTACGATGTCGGTGATTTCCGATTGCAGACCTATGATATACTCACTAAGCCAAGAGCGAAGTGCATACAGCTTTAGGAGTAGTACGTCCTGAGTATAGTCATATACCTTCTCCGTTACAGGGATGCTATGCTTATCCTCTCCTACTACCTTGTTGATGTTATATACAAGTGAGAGCTTTCTCAGCTTCTTGAGGTCAAGGTATTCACCATAGGTTATATTGGTGGCTTTGAGCTTGCTTGAAAGAGTTACACCCTTCTTGACATCCATAGAGATAAACCCAACCTCAGGGGCTTTCTCCTCGGGGTTGTCCACTCTCGTGTACCACTCCCTAAAGAAGATGTCATCATAGCCAAGGTAGTTCACCGCATTAAGCAAGCCTTTATACGTTCCTGCGTATGGGAATATATCTTGGTGGATTAGGTATAGCTCCTTACTCTTGTCGTTGATGAAGCGTGCGTCAATAGGCGTTAGAGGAGCATCCTTAAATGCGTCCTGATAGTCCTTAGGGTCAGGAACACCAAAGTTAGTAAAGAAGGTACGTAGTCTATCATCAAGCCCTTCCACTTCGCTTGTAAGCGTTATGGTACAGAATGGATATACCGATACGAGGTTCTTGTACTCTTCTTGTGTAGCAACCGAAGAGTAGTCATCAGCAAGAGGAACGAACTCCTCTACAAGACTTAGCGATAGCGTGCTATCAAAGACACCTTCGTTATCCGCCTTCATCCCGTAGTGCAGGACGATAGGAGATACAGACGATGCCGTCTCTCTCTTGATAGGTATATCGGAGAAGTTACCCAGTTCTCTTAGCTTATACTCCTTCCCTTCATATTCTACCTTAGAGTAAGAGATGGGTGCTACAAGCTCTACATTCTCCCCTTCCGATATGCTCCCCCTATCTGATGATACCTCAAAGACGACAGCCTCATCTTCTGCCTTAGCGACAATACGATATGTAGCAAGACAAGGTACTCCATTGATTACTTTGACATGTGGAGGTATATTAGAGAATGGAGTGTAGTATGTAGATACGTAGTTATCTGCGATACGTTCCCCGAGAATAACAAGCTCGGAGGTATTCATCAGACCTACCGCACCCTTCTCCATCTCAATAGAGCCAACGAGCGAAAACGAAGGGAAGGGAATGAAAGAGTTGAGCATCTTAGCAACAAGGTGCTTGTCCTCGTCATCCCTAAGGTCGATGCTCTTCACCTTGCTACCTTCAAAACGAACAGAGCCTTCGTCAGAGGTGCTATACTCTTCATCCTCGTAAGTTATATCAAGACGCTCCAAGCTCATCGTATAGGTAAGTTCAGAGAGGTTGTTCACGAAGAATATATCACCCTTCGTACCATTATCAAATCGTGAGCCTCCGTCTTCTATGACAAACTCAAACTCTCCATCACCAAGGTTTACTACATACCCCTTGGCTTCAAACCCATCATTGGGTTCAATGAAGAATGATACAATATGATTATGCTTGATATTTTGTTGCTTACCATCCAAGGAAAAGAACTTCATTCCAAGGAGAGAGCTGATAGCTTTATACCTCATTGACTCTTCGCTTTTGCTAATCGTATTTAAGATAAAAACAAGAGAGGGAGGCTTTACAGCTCCCCTCTCTTTATTCTATTAGTTAATGTTCTCTCGTCTCCTATTACCACCTTTCTTATGGGCTATGGAGAAATGCTTTTTGATGGTCTTAACCGAATCAATAAGCTCCTCTATAAGCACCTCTATACCCCTGAGAAAAGCATCCTGCGTTGGGTTGGAGAACAGCTCGTTAGAAAGCATATTGCGTAGGATATTCCCGTGGTAGTCGTGCCCTACGCCTTTATATGCGTCCCGTGCGTGCTTTATCTCCGTATGCAGTTCTGTTGTCGTTACCCTTTGTGGCATTGCTTAATGAGACTTTCAAATTTGCTTTCAAGGTTATTCATACGCTTGGTGAGTTCGTTCATCTCAGCCTTGACACCCTTTACAGCATAAAGAGCTACAACCGAAAGGCGAGAGTAGTCCACCATAAGGCGTTCTTCTCCTTCAATAATCTGAGAGGATACAACTTCGGGGATTATCTTCTGTATCTCCTGAGCAACAACACCAAGCTGTACCTGACCATCTTCATCACCCTTCATCGTATATCTGATAGGGCTTGCAAGAGCATTAAGGATAACATCAATCTCGTTGGAAGATAGACGACCGACTATATCCTTCAGCCTTTCGTCCGATACTTCGTAGAACCCTTCCGAAGTCGTGACCTTACCATCTACTTTAAGAGCAACGTGGTTTTCAGCTCCAAGACCATCAAGGTTGATAGGCTTGTTTGTCGTCTGCTTCTCTGCCTTGTTAAGCGTAAGAGCATCCGTAGCCGTACCACCACCAGCGACAGCAGAAGGGATTGTCACGGACTGCTTCTGAAGGACAAGATAACCATCGTTGTTTATATAGGCATTTGATAGGACATTGATAGTATCCCCTGCACCCTTATTAGGAAGTGCGGTAGACTCTACACCCTCTGCGTTATTCTTGATACGGACGGGTAGATTAGCGGCTTTCCTATACCTCGTTGAGTAACGCTTGATGTTCTCATCAAAGAACTTATCAAGCATATTATCAAAACCACCTGCACGACCCGTAGTCTTATTCATCTCAGACGTGAGTGTAGTGATGAGCGAAGAAAGATTAAGAGCACCTGCCGTGCCACCTCCACCACCGCTAATCCTATTTCTCGTAGCAGTGATAACGCCTCTGTTGATAGTAAGGTTGGTTATAGCATAAGATGCTTCGCTATCCTCGTCTTGCAGAAGGATACCGCTATCCATAGCAAAGAGACCCATAGGAGTTCCGAAGTCTCTGTTCTTAGGCTTGGTAGGCGTGACGTTGATATAGTCGTTAGGAGAAGCCGTATTGTGACCACCATCAATAAGGATTTCACCGACCTTTGCACCATTATGCGTTCTACCCTTCAGCTCTTTGAAGAGCTTATCGGAGATGTTCTTATATAGGCTTTCTACAAAGAGGTACATATTCGCAGAAGCATTGTCACCACTCGTCACGTAGTTACCCGTCCCCCAATCGGAAGGATTAGATGGCATCAGATTTCTAAGTGCAGAGGCAACACCCTTCGTGAGGATGCGGTTTGCAACGGGAATAGTCGTCTCCTTATTCAGAGTACGCTCAAGACCCTTAGACAGAGAGTCCGTCTCAATAGAAAGCGTTGCAGGGGCATCAGGTGAACCCGATGGCGAGATATTGATACGCTTGATAATCTTAGCCTCCTCATTGTCGTTGTAGACGGGAGTGAGACCAACACCAAGGAAATCACTCGCTCTGCGTCTCGCCGCACTACCGAGAACGTTTGGTATAACCTTATTATCACCCGAGGTCTCGACAATGTCACAGACATTCTCAAAGGCGACTACGGGGTAGACGGGCTGTGCTGTCCCGTCAAATAGTTGAACTACTCTTGATTTATCTTCTGCCATAAAAACTTGCAATCACTTTCACCTATTTATCGCATCCCCCTATATATGTCATAGATTTCCTCATCCCTCGTGCTATACCCCGAAGCAATCTGCAACGCTCCCTTGATACCATCGTGGAGGTTGTACAAGTCTTGCTCGTCATTGGAGTAGTAGCTATTGATAGCTGATGAGATGTAAGTAGGCATACCCTCAAGGAAGGTCTCGTAGTAGTTGGATAGGAAGTATAGGAACTCCTCGGAGTCAAACAACCTACTCAGGTTGAGTGTCGTCATTGAGATGTCATCGTGGATGGCGATACCCTCGTACTTACCCTTCTTATTCTTACCAAAGGAGCTAAGCTGACCCTCCGTACTTAGGTTGGCTTTCTTATCCGTATGTGTTGTGATGATACGTCTCTGCTCAATACCATCACGACCAAGGTCAATATAGTAAGACCTATTCCCAGGAGTTGTCTTATAACCAGCCTTCAAAGGAATGAACTCACCATCCATAGCGACCCTATGAGCCGTATGTATAAGGACGTTGTCGTAGAAGTTATCGTGACTTCTGAAGACATCCATAAAACGACCGCCATTGAAGTTCACCTCAACAAGAACCCTCGTGTTATCAATATCCCCTATTCCGTTCCTAAACAGATTAAACGTAACGTACTTAGCAACCTCTGCAAGGTCTTTCTCGTTGGTCTTGTTATCCAAGTAAATGCCAATCTGAACAAGCCTGAAGCAATCACGCACATCCTTGATAACACGATATGGGTCTCTAAGTGCGGCTTGTGACATAGGAACGAGCTTGAAGATATTAAGTACGTTATAGTCAGAGTCCAACTTACTACCATCTTGGATAGGAGACCCCTGAGCCGTGTCAAGAGAGAGGACGAATGCGTCACGCATATAGTCAATGCTATACGGGTCAAAGTCAGGATGCCAAGTGAGTTTGTCATTAAGCTCCTTCCTTAGCCCATTCAAGTCGTGCTGTACGTATTCCTTGCTGATACGTTTGAGAAACTTGAGGTCTCTTGCTTTCAGAAGCATCGTAGAGGATACGCTGAAGGAAAGGTTGAACTCTTGGTCAAACTCATTATCACCGAAGTCAGAACGTGTCTTACGCTCCCATTCAGCGTCACGACCTGGGACTTGCCACCAATAGACTTTCTTACTTGCAAAGCTATTCAGACCCTTCTGCGAACCATCCCATATATCAAAGAACTTGTTTGACATACCATTAGGAGTAGACGTGATGATACACCTTGAAGTCTTTGAAGCTGAAATAGTCGGATATACCGAACGCCAAAACTCATATGCTACACTTCTATCTACGTGGGCAAACTCGTCAAGGTAAAGCATATCAATAGTAAAACCGATAGCTGATGACGCAGTAGTCGTCTGAGAGATAATACGGCATCCGTTATCAAGGACGATACTCTCCGTATTGAAGGATATACACCCAGGCTTCAGGAAGAACGGGAGACCCTTAAACACCTCTACGAGCTTACTGATAATCTCCTTGGCAGTAGCACCCTTATTCGCCATCACGAGGATGTTCTTATCGGTGCTAAAGCAAAGTATCCAAGCGATGATAGCTACGATAGTCGTAGTATTATGCGATAGGATGTTATTCGTGTAGTATCGGTGGTTCTTGCTATCAATGGTAAGGTCATACATTGAATGGGAGAACCCGTGCTTGGTGATTGATTTAACGTAGTCCTTTCCACCAAATACTGCAATGCAGTCACCCTTCTTGAGGTCTTTAACGAAGACTTCTTCTGCGGGTCTTCCAGCCTCCTTGTCAAAGAAGAACAGCTTATGGTTATCTGCACAGCTGAGCTTCTCCCCGTTTTCTGTTTCTATGGTATAGACCCTATAAGGTTGGGTCTTGTGTATATGGGTTACTTTCTCGTAACCCGTATCGGTAAGGACACGAAGCCTCTGTTCACTTACGTCAATGGTATCTATAATCTTCTTCGTGTCGTCATTCTCGTCAAGCTCGTGGTGTCTTGCTTGGTATAGGTCAATCTTCTCAATGAGCTTTCCTATGAACTCCTTGAGGTTTCTTTTTATGATAAACATCTTTCTACATCTTTCGTGAACTTTAATTCGGTTAATACTGATACTTTGGAACACGTATGCTCATTTCTGATGAGCCTTTCCATTGGGAACATTTCATCGTAGAGGTTTGATACACCCCAAGGATTGTCGTGGCATACAGCGATTGTAACGCAGAGTTCTGCTACCTCAGATATATCACAATCCATCAGCTTGCCTGCATTCTCCTCCGATAAGGCATACGCAATAATATCCCTCATATTGCTTGTAGGAGTATTAAGCTCGGCTGTAGACTTTGCTTTGGTATCCTTATAGGGGCTACGAACATCTATTGGGTATAAGTAGGGCATCTCTTGCTTTAGTGATAAGTTGAAGTTATCATTGAAATAACGACATATCCCATACTCAAATGGTATGTTAGTAGCTTTAACATCAGACATCCTTGTATGCTCCTTAATTTCATCGGAGATATTTGGGTATAGCTCACCCATATCCTTTGAGAACAGAGAGAAACGAAGACCTCTCTCTTGGGCATTACCGCACTTATGACATATGACTGACGAGAAGTCTATTTGTATCGGGAGGACACCATTGAGTTCATCTATAAGGAACTCATCAGCAATAGACTTAAGCTCAGATTCAGTTACAAACGGAGTGCGTGTTTCGCTTAGGTAGAAGTATGAGATACCACTTAAATCACCCTCCGACTTGCAGAAGCACATAACCTTATGCCCATCGTCATTAACGCAGATACTAATTGGGAATCTGAATGATATGGAATTTGGTACTTCGTATGTTTGCTTATGACTTAGGTTATGGTAGTCCATTATGCAATGAGATACATACCCAAAGAAGTACTTAATCAAAGATGACACCTTTTCGTCAAACGACTCAAATGAGTTATCTGATGTTTCAGCTAAGAGTATGCTGGAACTTTCCTTGTTTTCAATATAGTCACCTCCTGAAAGATTGCGGAAAAGCTCGTCTCTGTTTATAATCATGAACATTATAGTCTCTTGTAAACCCAAAGAAGAACATCCCTCACTTTATCAAGGAACGTCTTCTTCCTAAACTTATGGTAAATCTCTCCAATCTCTTGGTCTCCATCATCCCAAAGTGGCATCACCTTGGTGTCGTATGTCACGCACTTACCCGTCTGACGGCTCTGCATGAGGATGACGTTTCTATTCTCGGGGACGCATAAGTCCATCTCCTCATCGTAGACCTCGCTCGTGACAAGCTCAACGGCTTCACGCTGGTAGTCTCTCAGCTCAACAAGTCGGTATCCGTAGTCGGTCTTAAACTTAGCGTAGTTCTCCGTGAAGTAGTTTGCATCAAGCATACACCTATCAAACTCTACACTCTCCCACTCCGTCATTTCAAAGAGTATGTTGGGAGACCTCAGCTCAGGGTTCTTCTTATAGAAAGGCTTATAGTCTACCTTGGGTGCGCCACTTGCTATGGAGTCAATAATCTCGTTAATCTTGTTTGTGCTATATATTGTCGTAGCCGAACCACCCTTTTTCTCTACATCCTGCGTAATGCTGTTTTGCAGGTCTGCGAGAGTGGTGCTTGGTGGCGACATAGCATCCATCCTACTCATTTTCATTGTCGTAGTCTTTGTCTTCTATAATACTATATTATAGTTAGAACGATAAAACAACGAATGAAAATAGCGGATTACCTTGATTATAAGTTCCTTACGAGAATAAAGAACAGCAAGAAGTCAAAAGAGTGGTTCAAAGTGAACATTTTTGCAGACCACCACGATATGGCTTCCGTTATGAACAGATACGGGATGAGACCTGATGAGGATGGTGAGTCCGTGCTGTGCGAGATAGTTGTACCTGCCGAGGTTCTCGCCAAAGACCCAAGCTATGAGGACAAACTTGATTACGTCCTCAAGGAAGCCGAGGTCAAGGAGTTTAAGTACTTCATTGAAGAACTTGGCATTGATGGGTCTATGCTATACAAGGAGGTCTTCAACTTCGCTAATGAGAAAGGGGAGCTGTCGAACTGCTTTGGCGTGCAGTACACTTTACAACTCCCCTATCTTGAACGTTCTTATTTCATCAGGCAGGTCGTCTCGTGGGCTATTGTAGGTCTCCTTGGTCTTACCGCTTTGTCGTTCCTGACCTACTTCCTATTCTTCCGTTAGACGTTTGATTTCGTCTTCAACTTCCCTTAGCTTTCGCTGAGCTTGAATACGCTTATCAAAGAGGACATCCATAATCGTTGGGAGAACACCCCTCTCAGTACTTGAGAAGACGCTACCACCTGCTGTATGGATGGAGGACGGGTCACAAGAGAGGTACTTAGCTGTCGCTTCTTTCACGACCTTGGGCGAGTACGGGATATTCCTCGTTGGGTCTATCTCCGCTCCCTTGGCGCACGCTTCCGTAGCTCTACCTAAGAGGGTCTCGTGTGATATATTAAACTGACGGATGATTGTAGGATACATAGCCGTGAAGTCATACTGAACAACACCTTGGTGGTATCCTTTAATCGGTTCTTTGTTGTAAGCTCCCGTAAGGGTCTTGGTCTCGGGCTTCCATGGTGGGAGTACGAGACCTTTCTCTATAAGGAACTTGGATATAATAGAGTTTGCTATCACTCGTGAGGAGAGGACGGAGTCTGGTGCTATCCTTGCGAAGTTAGCATGGTCTATCAGTATATGGGAGAGCTTCAGATGCTCTTCAATCCTTGCGAACATCACGATACCTACGCAGTATGGGTAGAGCATCATATCAACGTGCGAGGAGGTGAGTGAAGTCTCCAATGGTTCTTCGGGGATGTCTCTGATACCGAAAAGCTCCTTACCTATGAATTGGATTGTCGTCTGCTCCTTTACCTTGATAGCCCTATCCCATCGTTCATACATATACCCATAGTCAATGGAGACTACGGGAGATGCGTCAGCGAAAGCCACGCCAAAGATACGCTCAAGAAGTTTATCTGACGGAGACTCAACTCCTCTGCTTATCATTGAGTTGATGACGAGCGTAAGCTCCTTAGGAATGTTGTATGGCGACTCTACGCTGTCATTCTTCTTGTAGCACCCCGTAGTATCCTTCTCGTACGACATTTGGATATGCTTACGTATAATCTCCATATACCTCTTTTTAAGTTCGTGTATGGAGCTTTGAGAGGTCATACTAAAGAACAGAGGAGATACGGAAGGGATGAACGACAGAACAGCCGTGATGAGTTCCTCCTCCGTTTGGTATGATACCGCACGCACCTTGGATGAGGTCTTTATACCATTCTTCTCGGAGAAGGCTTCCATCTTCGCCTTTACGCTCGCAAGGTCACTTGAGTTCATCTGACGACCGAGGGAGAACACATACACGCTACCATCCCCATTGTAAATGTAAACCTCACCAACAATACCCATCTCTGCCCCACTCGTTCTGTGTACTACCTTTAAGTACCCAAGGTTGGGAGATGAGGAGGGCAGAGGATTGCTCTTCTCGTGTTTGTGAATGAGGTGTTCCATCCTTGTCTTTGAGATGGTAGGATGAAGGTAGGAGAAGATACGTTCCTTCCTCTTTATCTCAATGGAGTTATCAATGGTGATTTTAATCCCGTCAAGGAGGTTGGATGACTTCTTGAGGTGAGGAAGTAGCTCTGAGTTATGGTATAACCCATTCTCGTAGTCATACTTCATCCCTTCGTCTATACGCTTGAAGAAGGGTTCTTTGTACGCAGTGTAATTACCTACATACCTTTCCTTCGCAACCTCACGTGTCTTATCCGTAGAGTAGGTGTATGCCTCATCATCAGAAACGGGAATTAGTAGGCTCTTCACGCTGTTGTCCGTATCCACATACCATACCTTGATGGCAGGGGTGAGAGACAAGAAGTAGTAAAGGTATAAATCCGACTTATCCGTAGATGATATGTTGATAGCGTCAAGTCCTTTGATGACGGCACTCTCTACAGCACACTCAAAAGACCTATGCAGGAGAAGGTAGTCTTTCTTTGAGACCTCTTCACCTGCAAGTGTCGGAACAAGTTGTGTTGAAAGAATCATCGTAAGCCTTACTTAAAGGTATCTCCGTTGGCAAGCTGATGAATGGTGATGACATTGCGCACGCCATAAATCATATTGTCAATCGTCTTTAGGGTCTCCTCGTAGAACTCAGCCAGGACTTTGTACATCTCCAGCTTGTGATACTCTTCTGCAAGTTCTCCCTTAATAAGATTTTCAAGCTGAACCTCGCTCTTGTAGATAAGGTTTCCTCTTTCCTTATAGTCCTTATACTTCTGACTATAAAGAGCCTTAACCTGAGAGTTAATCTTCGCCATATTCATAAGCACAACGCCACGCTCCTCAACGAGGTTCTGACGCTTTGCGTACATTTCAAGCTGAGCGTGGTTGAGCTGTTTGATGTCGGACATCTTCTCACGGAGTTCCTCAATCTGCTCTCCCCATCTGTCAAAGATGGATTCAATCGTTGTTCCCTTATCTGATGACATAGGATATTACTTTTAGTTTGTATTCTTACCTATACAAAGGTAAGTATAAGGATGGATTAAATCAAATCAAACAAAGACAGAATCCTCTTGTCCTCGTAGCTGGTGTCACAACCTATTGACTTCATATACTCCACAACGGGCTTAAACTTCTCGTTGGTTGTGATGACCCTCTTGATGGTATCCATCGTATCAGATATGCTACAATTAAGGATGCCTTTATTCATCGTCTTGCAACGCTGTATATCCTCATCCTCTTCCCTATGGGTAGAGTATCGGTATATAAGCACCTTGTAAGCCTCTTGCTCTCGCTTGTCAAGGCTCTTGTAGACTTCCTCCAAGGCTTCACATAGCATCTCCCTGATGTACGGGATATTGGCGGTCTCCTCGTCATCAGCACCGCCTTCTATGGCATCATAAAGATTAGCTAACGAGTCTTCCATTCCTGCATGCCCCTTGTTCCTTTCCGCTGAAATCTCCTCAGGGCTGATATACCTTCCTTCGTAAGACGTTGCATTCTTAGAAGCATACGTACAGCAGTTCCCTGCCATAGTGTACACCCACGTTGAGAACAATGCCTTATCGGGATTCCACGTATCAAAGTACTTATAAAGGGACAAGTAGAAGTAGCTCATAGCCTCGTCAATCACCCCGCTATTCCCGAGGCGACTAAGCATAAACCCCTTAATCTTTCCATTAAGGGCGTTATATAGCTTGACGAAGTCCTTTTCCTTCCTCCCATCTCGGTAGTTTAGAGCGAGCTGTTGAAAATCAACTTCATGTTTTTTCTTCATAGTGATGAAGTAAGCAAAGTGAGTTAGAGTTAAACTTTGCCTCAAAGATAATAAAAATTCGGGTGATAGTCAAAGACCACCACCCGAACTAAGGCTAAACTTTGGTTATGAAATATGATTACGTGTTAGTTATGCTCCCGTTGAACCGAAGCCACCATCACCACGACCCGTGTTGGACTTTTCTTCAAACTCCTCTGCGGTTAGCTCTGTGACACCTTCGTATTCAAGGTAATGGAGGACACCCTGAACAATCTTCATCCCGAAGGTAATCTTCGCTGGGATGTTGGTGAAGTTGTGGAGGTGGAGCTTGATAGTACCTCTGTACCCTTCGTCAATGACGCTTGCGCCAAGACCGAGACCGAGCTTAGTCGTGACACCCGACTTGTTGTAAAGGAACAGACCCTTGTTGGCTGGTACGATAGCACGGATACCGAGAGGAAGGATGATATGCTGGTTGGGGAACAGAACAATGTAATGCTTGCTGTTCTCAACATATTCCTTACGCTGTTCCTCCGTCATCTGCGAAGCCTGCTCGTCCGTCAGAGGGAAACCACCTTCTGCGTTGATAGGCGTTGGCATATCCTTGTTGGCTTCTCTGAGCAATTCAAGGTAGTGGTCTGTGAGGACGGGGAGGAAGAAGTCAATACCTGCGTCATTAGCGTTTGCACGTGCGGGCATAAAGACTCCTGGGTATTCACGGAAGATTTCAAGGTTAGAAACCTCATCGTGCGCTTCAGGAGTATGCTCGTGAACTACCTCGGGGGTATGTTCATGCTCGGGTTCGTGCTCTTTCTCTGCCTTAGCTCTGCCTCTTGGCTTAGCCTGCGCAGGTTCTTCCGATGGGGTCTCCTCCTTCTCTTCGTTAGGAGCTGGAGTTGGGATTACGTTCTCTTCTACACCCTCATTCTCAATGAGAGATCCGTTTTCTTTGTTCTTCTTTGCCATATTTGATAAAATTATTTACTACAATGATAGCTCTTCAATAGTTATACTTGAAAAACCTGCGGTCTTCGTGATAACGATATTTCGTGCTACCGAGTCCGAGTTAATCTGCGAGTGGCTAACTACGACAATAGTCATATTTAGCTCCTTGGCGAGTTCGTTCAGATATGCAAGGATAGCATCTGATGTCTGTACGTCAAGACTTGAAAGCGTCTCGTCAAGGTAAAGCGTATTGAGCTGTGGGTAGCTACGCTTAATCAGCTTGAGGAAGACGCATAGGATAGCTACGTCCACACGCTTATGTTCTCCTGCGCTAATCGTACTGATAGGCACTTCTTCTCCCATATCGGTGATGATAGCGTCAAAGGAATTGTCAAACGACACGTGGTAGGGGAAATCCACCTTAGCGAGTATCTCGTTGATGTTGTTGTTGATGTATGGGATATAGCTTGAGAAGAAGAGCGACTTAACGCTACCTTCCTTTTCCCCATACATTTCCGAGAGGACACCGAGTAGACGCATCTCCTTACGGATGTTTGTGGCTTGCACCGACACATCTACATTTGATTCCTTGTCTGCATCTAAGCGAGATTCAAGAACCTTCAATGCTTCCTCGTCAATACTACTGCTACCCTCATTCTTCAACGTAAGGTACTGCTGTTTTAGTATCTTTCCTGAGGTAGCTATCTCGTCTCTCTTTGAGGTAAGCTCAGCTCTCTTCTGCTGGTATCTTGAATACGACTCCTTAATCTTGGCTTCGTTTTCAAGGTACACTGCCATATTAGCTTCGTTCGTCTTCTTCTCTTCGTTGAGTGAAGCAAGTATCTGAGGGAAGTCACCCGAGCGGAAGTCGCTACCACAAGTAGGGCATTTGTCCTGCCTATAAAGGGACAGCTTAGAGATAACGGAGTTGTTCTTTGCTCGCTCAGCGTTTAGGGTTGCAGTGCATTCGTTCATCATTGCAACGACATTGTCCCCCTTAGAATCAAGCTCCTTGATTTGCTCATCAAGCTCCTTATACTGAGAAGCAATAAATGCGAGTTCGTTTGACAACCTCTCCATCTCCGCTTCGTCTCTCTTCTTTGACGTGTTCTTGTACGTATCAATAGAAGCCTGAGTTGTAGCAATGGACTGAGCAAGATGGTCAGCAAGAGATAAGACCTTATTCAAGGACTGAGATACGTTTCTCAGGTCTGCCTTAATAGCCTCACCGATGATGTTGATGGCTTCAAGACCTAATATCTTATCCACAATCTGCTTCTTCTCCGTTGGTGTCATTGAGATGAATGACTTGAACGTATTGAGGTTAAGCGATACAACGCTGTTGAAGACGTTAAATGGGATTGTTAGGATATTGGATTCAATAAACTTTTGAGCGTCACGGATACCGATGGACTCAATATCAACTCCGTCTTGGTAGACCTTGAGTGAGTTGGGGGAGAACGTGCGCTCAATGAAGTAGTGCGTACCACCTGAGTAGCAATTCCCCGCTATGTATCCATTCTTATTCTTTCGGTTTGCGATAGAGGACTTGTTCACCCCCTGCACCTTCCCGTAGATAAGGAGACTAAGCATATTGAGGAACGTGGATTTACCCGACCCTGAACGACCCTTCAGCTGTATGACCTCTCCCTCTGAGGAGAACTCAATTTCATTAAGGGTATTCCCGTAAGAACCGATATTCCTGAATGCGATTTTCTTTAGAAACATTTACCTATTCTTTAGGTGATACAATTCTTTATGCAAAGGTAGTGAAATGTTTTGTATCCTGCAAACTATATGGCAAAAGCAAGGGGCGGTATCACTACCGCCCCCGTTTCTCCTTCAACACGTGGTTGATAAGATTATTAGTTTTCTTGTTGCGCAAGAGATTCTGCTTCCTTCCTCTTCTCCTCCTCTTTCTTCCTATCCTCATTCAGGAAGCTGATAAGCTCTACACACTCAATGTAAGGCAATCTACCTATATCAGAGACTGACATCCTCAGTTCTTTGATAAGGAGATACCTCATCTTACTCAAGGTCTCCCAAGGGATTTGAAATGCCGAATAGAGACTTGATGCCGTCTCGAAAGGAAAGCGGGGCTTCTCGCTCCACACCTCCCGAGTTGATATAAGAAATAGTAGGCTTAGACACCTCTGTGATGATGTCCCTGATAGCCTTGATGATTGCGACCTCGGCAGGCTTCAGCGAAAGGAACTCCTGCTTAATCTTGTTGTAGTCCTCAACGGAGAACTCCTTATCAAAGTGCATCAGCACCATAGCGCACTGATAGAAATCCAGCTCATCGGCAGGAACGTCAATCTGACCATCCTCACCCACAAGGTTTGAGACGAAGTAATACTGAAGCCACATTGATGTGCCAATCGTAGGGAAATGCAACTTGATGTCATAAGGCTCACCCGTACTTGAATGCTTCTTTGGGATAGTCACATTGATGACACCTTGGTTCATCTTAATGGACTTCTTACCTGCAACCTGAGGGTGGGAGAGGAAATCAAACTGCGTAAGGTTCTCCTTGACGATAGGGTGGTTCTCCCCTTCAATGTTCATAACGAGAGGCTCTTCTGACTCTCCGAATGTCTCCTCCCTAATTGCAAGAAGGATATATATCCTATCTGCTTCAAGGAGGTCACGGAAGCTGTACTGAGTACCATCCGTAGAAGAGAAGATATGCGTGCAGTTCTCAAGGATGTAGTTGATAGCATTCTCCCTTTCAATAAGCGAGTCTATCGGGAGCAATGCCCAATGCCTCAGCTCCTCTGTCGTACAAGGTCTAACACCGATAGCAAAACCATCAGGGTAGTGCTTGCCTCTTGAAGGGAGCTCCTCAATATCAAGATTTGTAAACCCGTTGTTATACGTTGGAGGAACACCATCAATCGTGACCGAGAGTGCCCTTGGCTCTACTTCTTGGACGTATGGGTCTTCAACCTTCTTTTTCTTCACCTTACGACCTCTCTGAACAGCGGGGTTCTCGGCAGTGTCATCGCTACCTATCGTAATCTTATCAATGGTACGACCTTCCTCCATAGTATCCTTGTATCGGATATATCCTCTCTCGTCCATCTCAATCCCGTTCATGATGCGTCCATCGGCAACAGCACGTTCAAACTCTTCTTCGTTCTGTCTCTTCACGTCATCACCCATCTCAATCTGATGCAGTCGTTCAATCACGCCACCTGCCCCGTGGGCTTCAAGAGCGGAAGTCATATCATCCGCCTGCGGTGCTGTGTTCACGCCCGTCTGTCTTTCAAAAGCCTCAACGTGTTCCATGAGGCTGTCTTCTGTGATATTGTTATTCTCCATATCAATCGTAAATTCCCTCAACGATGGTTGTCGTCATCGTCCTTGTCTTACTTATTATAGAGTAGGTCTTATCCTCTGCTGAACGCTTTGTGCTTAGCTTCAGCATATCAACGAGCTGTTCGTTTATGTAGAACTCAAGCTCTCCAAGGACGGGGTTCATATTCGCTGAATAAGTAGGTTCAATATCAATCGGCTGATTATTGTCATCGTAGACACGAAGGTATATCAGACCATTCACAGAAGACAAGTCAAGGCGGTCTTTCCTCTTGTTGTCGTAGAGACGGAAGACGTAAAGGCTTGGGGACTTGTGTAGCTTAAACAGCGAGCCTTCTTGTGTCGTGTAAATGCCTTCCCCGTGTACATTGACCTGAATATCCTGAGAGTTGTAGAAAACCTTTTCGTAGATTACGCTTTCCTTCTTAGAGGTATCATCCAATACGGGTGCATGTAGTCCTGATGGGTTTTCGTTTTCATACTTCAATGTGACCTTATCCACGTGAAGGTTAAGGGGTCTGTTGGCAGTATGCCTATACCTATCGAGCTCACTACCCGATATGCTCAGAGACGCTGTTCGGACAACCTGAGTGAGGTCTTGCCTATTGACAAGGCGACACGTGTAAACAACCATAACGGAGGATACGTCATTCTCAGGGATACGTATTATCTCGTCATCAAAGATGGTTGGTCTGAATGAATACCTATATGACGATTTGCCGTCCTTGTCTCTCTTGGAGTAGTTCTCCGTAAACGAGAAGGAGGTCTCTTCGGGTGGTGTCGTTGGAGATGGGTAGTACTTCGTTACCTTCATCTCGTGCATCGTCACCCACCTGCGCTCGTCTGCCCCACCATACTGAGAATTGAAGTCTGCCCAGCCTTCGTTAGCGAGGCTCTTCTCTCCGAAGTAAAGGTCAATACCACGGCTTTCAATGGCATTCATTACCGAGGTGTCTATCGGAGTGTAGATGTCGCTACCCCAATATGGGTAGTAGTTGATATGACCACTCTTCTTGTCTAAGGATAGGAATACATTAAACCTATCAGCCTGAGAAGCCGAAGGTATCGTAATCCTAAACTGAGGAACTTCCTCAACATCATAAGATACCCCAAAGTCGTAGCTGTCGTTATATACATCAACGATGGGGGATATATCTGCGATAAGAGCCGACTGCTGTTTGAAAAGGAGGTATCCATTAAGCTCAAACCCTTGGGCATACTGCATACTTGACAAGGAGGGAACTTGGAAGGTTACAATCCTATCAAAGACCTGACTGCCATACGTCAATGGGTTGGGTATAATCTTCTGATAACGTAGGAGAAGGTCGTAATTGATAAGGATGACCGCAAGGCAAGATACATCACCCGTAGTTGTCTCACCCAAAATCCTGAGTACATAATCCACCTCAGGAGTGTACCCAGCCTTAAAGTAAAGCGTCACCTCGGAGGTTATTATATCCGAAGTAACGATGGTCTTTCCTTCAAGTAACTTGTGGGTAGGCTTTGTAATCTTTGGTGCGAAGACAAGCCCGTGAGTATTATACACTCCGTCCTTATCCACGTCCATAAGTATTGACCTATACCCTCGTCCACTATCAACAATCGTGTACTTATGGGACGCACCTGATTGTACGCCCTTGGTACTTGCGTTGTTGTAGCTTATTAGTATATTGTTGTTTAGTCTGCTTATTATATTTGTTCCAACCATAGAATTAGAATATGCGGTAAGTAAGCCCAACTCCAACCTGAGGGGTTAGAATGACCTGCTGATTATACAACGAAGCACCATACCCTACATAAGCGGATACGGCAAACCTCTTGATGAATGAGAAGCTCTTTTTCTTTTCTGTGACCTTCTTTTTGAAATACTTGCTTTGCGATATATCAAAAAGCGCACCTTCAACCTTACCTATGGAGACCAATGGATTGGTAGAGCGAACGAGTACGGAGAGCATTCCATTCTTATCATCCACGATGTCATAGAACAACCCTGAGGTCATTTCAATCGTGGATATAGTAGTCTCCATATTAGCAAGGTCTACCTTTCCCTTAACAACGACCTTATCATTCTCGGAATAGGTCTTGTCGTAGTTGTATACAAGGGTAGTATCGTTCTCCTTGATGAGAGGGATTTTCAGGGTATCAATCTTGGTTGTTGTCACCACCTTGGTGATGACAAGAGGATTGTCCTTAAGTTTCTTGTACTCCTCTTCAAGAGAAGCAAACTTAGTCTTAAGGGCTTCCTTGTCATGCTCCACGAGGAGTCTCTGCTTGTACTCCTCACCGAGTTTGTTTTGATAAGAAGAGAGGCTGTCCACATAGTAGACAAGCTCTCTCTTTACGGAGCTTTTGCCGTTCTCTCGTGCCAAGTACATAAGAAACCCAACAGCGAGAGTAGCGACAGCCCCTATGATAAGATGCTTCTTTTTCATATAGCTATTTACTTATGGATAAGCCATTTCCATATTATAGCTATACTACTTATGCACCCATTCTAAAAAGCGAACGGGGTATCAATTCCTTCGCCATCCAAGGTCATCGTTATGAGGTCAATGAAGATACGGAAACGCTGTGGCGTAGACAAGATGAATGCCTTGAGCTTGTCAATATCCTCCTTGCTGTTGATATGGTGGGGAATATCGTCATCCATAATGTTTGCTCCCATAGGTTGCATCAGCCTATACGAATGGAGGATGCTATCTCTTGGTGCGTCATCAAAGTTGGGGTCTAATGACTTTAGCATACCGAACTTGCAGTACTTGCTTTCAAAGATAAGGTCAATGATGACCTTCGCTGTTGAGGTACATTCATCTTCGGTAAGTACATCGTACTCCATCGTGGGGTGAGGGAAGTAGTCTTTGATACGTTCTACGACTGCCGACATCACCTCCTTGTTAGGAGTTTTGAAGTTGCTATCTCGTACGGATGGAAGGGGCTTGATAAGCGTGAAGTACAAGTCTGTATCCTTCTTGAAGACCTCGTACAGCTTCTCGCAAGCGATGGTCTTGCAAGTGAACATCATTTCCTCAAGAGGTGCTCTGAGCTCCTGGGACTTGGTGTAGTCGTGGTCGTCATCCGATAGCGTACGGAGAATAAACGTAACAAAGCGAGCGTCATTGTACGTGTTCTCAATGTACTTCCGCTTCTCTTCATTGAATACGTTTGTCGTGTCAGCCGTACCCATCATCTGCATTGACTTAAAGATGATGGAGTTGTATGCGTGACGATAAATCCACGATGCTGTGAAGTGCGATACACAAGCCACCATTAGCTTACATACCATCTCAAACTGCTCCTTGGTAATACCTTCGGATAGGACATCCTCTACGGCTTCAGATATAGCAACGCTCCACTCCTGCGTCTCCGTGATGGAGTTACGAACCCACTCCGAAGCATCGTCAATAGTAGCCTTGGACTTGAACTTGCTGTAATGGACATCAGCGAAGCGAGTTGAAAGGAGCTGGTCTCTTCCAAGACCCGTGTAGGTTCGTGCGAAGAAGAGGTAGTCGTTGATAATCTTATGCTTCAGGAAGATACTAACTCCGTCAGGGTCGTTCTCCACCTCGTCAAGCGGGCTGTTGTTTGCACCAAGATAAGCTGGGATAGTGATGGACAATCGCCCTTCGTGGAAGACACTACAAATGTCGGGAATGATATTGTAGTAAATCTCTCTCAGTATCTCTTTCTGCGAATGAAGACGTATCCCGTAATCACGATGGATAGCCCTTGCAATCATAGGGGTAATATCTCTGTTCAGACCATATATACCCTCTTCTGCCTTGGATACATTCTCCAAGAAACCAAGCTCCACGTCATAAACGGAAATATCCTTGATGACCTTACTCGTATAGGTACAGAGAGCTTCCTTAGCAACGATGTCGGATATATTCTGCTTGACGCAAAAGTCAATCTTATCTGCAAGCTCAATGATTTTCGTGCGAGAGTTCTTGACGAAGTTCAGCATCTGCTCAACCTCATCAACACCGATATGGTTGCCTGCATTCTTCCCTTGGTACTCAAGGAGTATTTCAGGGATACTTACATTCTCCATTGGCTTGATGCCGAGGAAGTCCATAAGGAGTCTTGTCGTCATCAACCAATAGGCGAGCTTGAAGCGTTCTTCATTAAGTCCGCTAAGCGATGATACTAATCCTCCAAAGTAATGCCTTACAGCCGTTGTAGGCTTCTTAGACCTTGTCTTTCTTCGGAGGGTCTCTTTTCCTCCCTTGTATATGCCTATAGCTGACCTAAGGAGTTCGTATTCAGGGATGAGGTTACGCTTATTCATCAGGTCAATAGCAACCTCCTCACCAACATAGTACATATCATTATCAAGAAGAACGGCATCAAAAGCCTCTGAGATATACTTGTTAAGCAAGAGACTAAATCTCTTCTTAATGAGATAGTTCTTGTTTACAACATACTCTTCTTTGTCGGTTATAGTAACCATAGCATCAACGATGCCGTCCCATTTGTTAGGTACATACTGCATACTTAGGATTTCATTAGAGTTCGCACAAAGATACGAAGATTACAAATACAAAGCAAGTGGGGCAAGCCCCATGATGACTCGCCCCACTCTAATAAAAAAATAAAACCAAAAAATATGAATACAATCCTTACTAACTAAGATACTAACTTATTGTAGAGGGTCATAATTTTGCTCTGCGAAATGATATTGTTTCTCGTCTGAGACACATTACTCTCGTAGTTACGAGCTGATGCGTACCTCTGACCACTCGCATTCACAAAGCCTCCTCTAAGTAGCTCCTCTGCGCTCTTCTTCCCGTACTGAAGGTAGTTCTTCTGCATAAGTCTGCAATAGGGTTCTACCGATTCATCAGGGTGTGTATAAACGAACTTAGTCTCACCCGTATCAAACAGCCCAACCGAGAATGCCGAGTTGGTTGTTCGTGGTCTACCCATCGTAGCGAAGTTCCCTTCAATCTGACACTGAGCAAGGGCGAGGGAAATATCCAGCTTATACTTGGCGCACATTGAGACGAATACCGAACCACTCATACGCTTAGCTCCCTTACTCTTGGATGCGATATACTTATCCACAAGGGTGACAAGCTCGTTATAAACCTCCTTCTTGCTTCCTTCAAATTGTATTGGCTTACCAATATCCCCGTGCGGTGTGAACCCACCCGACATCGGGTTTACGGGTGCAGATGTTCCTCCGCTATAAGAGGAGTCATATCCTCTACCGATATATCCTTCGTCAGAAGTCTTACCAAGGTTAGATGACGAGCCATATGCTCTCGCATTAGGGTTCAGATGAACCTTACCCGAGTCGTCAATCGTGATAGGAGAGATGGCTTCGGGAGGTAGCCATTCCCTTCGGCTGAGGAAGACCTCTGTTCGGTAGGATACGATTTCATCCGTAGAGGTTGCCGTGATAGGAGGACGCTCGTAGATATACCTAATCCCCGTTGTAACGAACCAACCTGAGTAGAACATCATAAAGTTATTCGCCCTATCCATAGTCTTCTCAAAGACAGCTTGGGGGGTCTCTCCTTCTTCTCTTGGGTTGGATACTGACGAGTTGAAAAGCATATCTATATTAGACTGCTCAAGAAGCAACGTGGGGACTTTCTGCCCTCGGTATATAAACGTATTAAGCCCATTGAGAGTACATACGAGCGTCAGCTTTTCAAGCTCAACATTATTGATTAGGTTGTGGTAATACGCCCTAATGTAGTTCTTGTGCGTATTGCCCGTAGCCCCATTCGTATTACCCGACTTGCCGTCACCATCGGAGAAGACGTGGCTATCTCCACCCCATACATATCGTACAATAGTCTCCGTATCGTTATCAGCAAAGGTCTCTCCCGTAACTCCGTTATTGTATCCGTCTCTCGCCCTACCTCTCAGGATGATATGGTCTTTTATCTTATCCTTGTTGTAGCAAGGTTCAATCCTTACTACCTGCCTATTCTGAGGGACACCTGAGCCTGCAAGAGCTTGGTTGTTCATATTAACGTCAAGCTCTATGACATGCCCGTACTTAGATGAAATAGCCGATGCCTTATTTTCAACTCTGTACCTCTTTACGAAATACGGGGTCTTATCCATCTGAGGAATGTTACTAAGGACTAAAGGTATAGCCTCAAAGTCAAATGCTCCATCCTTCTCAACGGCATTCTTAGCGTACGAGCGGTCTGCGAACTCACGACCCGTGATAGAAACGAATGCCCCCCAATCAATAGAGCCATCATCCGCCTTTGTACGACCAAGCATCGTATTGACGTTGCTGAACGTAAGGTTGAGGAAGGGGTCTATCCATCCGTCAAAGAAGCTCTCCTCGTCCCTCCACGAGTGCGCAATTATATCCTGAATGAAGTCAATAGGCTTTTGACCATACAAGTACCAAGCCTGCTGGTCAGTAGTATCCGACTGAACACCCGAAACGTAACCAAGCCTATACCTCTGACAGAAGTCACGTATCGTCTCGTGGGATGTTCCGCTGAATGCGTATTGATGCCCCTCCGTGTATAAGTTTGGTACGTTAATGTCACCCTTGATTATCATCTGATAGTAAGCCTGCTCGTCCTGAGACATGCTTGACTGATTGATATTCGTGATGAATACCTTGGTGATACGGAAGTCGCAACGTAGACTGCGCATGACATCAGACATAGGTCTCATAAAGACCGAGATGACATCACCATCCTTCGGTTGGTTCATCGCAATGGGATTATTCCTATCAAGAGAGAATACCGCATACACAGAAGGAAGGAACTCCGTAGTCTCAATACGTATATATTCAATCTGCCGACTTGCAAAGTAATAGTCGTTAATCTTAACTACGGGGACGTGCCTCCCGACAGAGTCAAGCAACGAAGACCCATCGCCCGAGATAGGAGAACGACCAAGAGCAGAAGGGGTCACTGCCCCCTCTGCTCTGCTCGCAAGTGTTTTGTTAAATGTCTTTGACCTATCAATCATAGGCTCTTATCTCGTTAAACTGATTCAGGTGTGATTTCTTTACCCTCACGACCAACCATTATGATATTACCATCAAGAGCTGGAACAGCAATGGTCTGACCGAACCCTACGGGCTTACACTTATTCTCACCGAGAACGAAGGTGAAGAAATAATCTTCATCTATATACTCAATATCGTCAATAGCACTATCACTTATAGCACCTGCAAGAACATCAGAGTCAGTCAAGAGGAGCGTAGCGCAAGGAGGCATATCTCTCAAGAGAGAGAACGCATCATCTATATTCTCGCCTCCGTCATAAAGATTATCTTCGGTATACATCTTGACCACATCGTCAAAATTTCTTCCACCAAAGTACTCCTCAGAAATGTCATCGCTATCCATAGAGGTATCATACACTGCCTTGTCTATAAAGCTAATAGCTCGGTCGAAATATGTTCCACCACCTCCCGTGAAGTTGAATGGCTGACCTTTCTTCTCCGTAGATGAGTATATATCACCTATCTCCCTTAGTGCGTCTGTATCCCAAACCTGAATTTCACTTATATTAGTATCAACGGGAACGATGACAAGACCACTAAGACCATCAATCAGGTCGTGTGCAAGACTTGCTATCATTGTTACTGATGAGGAGAGGTATTGCCACATAGAACCCGATGTATCAACGAGAATCCAAACAGCACCAACCATTTCTATATCTCTGCTTGAACGCATTGGAACAATCATATTACGGCTGTTCATCATGCGAGCAACGGCTCTATATGTTGATATTTGATGCTGGTTTATACCTCTCTTAAGTCTACGTCCAGGCTTTATGGATGAGAATAGTTCATCTATAATATCCTCCCAAGTAACCTTGACCTCCTTCTTGGCAAGGGCAATACTTGCAATGTTATCGGCAGACATTGTTCCACGTTGAGAAGGATTCTGCTTATTAGCCAAATCCTTGGGGAGGACATCGTCAATCAGCTTCCTCATAAGTGACTTGTTCTTGAGGGCATTCTTCATCGCCTCATCTGCCTTAGATGCCTTGCTATCTATTGCAGTTGTATTTCGTCCCTCGGCTTTGTCTATTCTTTTCGCCTCCTCAGTGCTCATGACGTGACCATTACCGCTAAGGGTATTGTTATTAGAGCCATCAATAGCATTAGAGCTATTCTTCAGTTTGTCTGCAATCTCATCGCCTGACATCCCGTCAAATTCTCCATTGTCAGAGCCTTGGCTACCGCCATTACTTCCACCACTATTACCCTGAGCTTCATCACCATCATCACCTGAATCATACTGACCTCCACCCTGAGAACCATCGCCCTGCTGGTCGCTACCATCGGTTGAGTCGCCACCCGACTGAGAGTTTTGGTCGCCTTCTCCATCGAACGAGTCTGAACCCTGACCATTAGGATTTCCATCGCCACCGCTACTACTCTGATTATCATTTGGGTTCTGTTCTGAGTCCTGCGAGTTATCGGGGGTTTGGTTAGAGTTGCTATTGGATTGGCTGTTGTTTCCATCGCCACCTTCTCTGTTAGATTCACCGCTATCGCCAGGGTCTCCACCTCCCTGATTACTATCCATCATCGTTTCATCAAACAAATCCTTAAGGGCGGTCTCCTCTTCCAATAGTATATCGTATATGTCTTCCCAAAAAAGACCGATAAAACGCTCATCAAATAACCCATGGCACTTTCGTGTCATACCTTCCATGCCTTGAATCTTACTACATATACCCTCAACAAGCGGGTTAATTTCGTAGTCCATAGCCATATTACAGCGTTGCCTTATGCTTGGGTTTGCCATATTGTACTTAATAGGGTCTTGCTTGGCACGCTCAAAGTGTCTATATAGATTATGGTATATCTCGTGGATGACTACAAATAGAGGGGCTCGTGTGTAATCTATGCCTTCAAGCTCAAGATAGAATGCTGGGTTAATAAACAAACGACCTGGCGAGGTCGCCATAGTCCTGATTGAAAAAGTGAAGTCCGTCCTTAAATTCTTCCTTATATAATGCAAGTCAGGGAGCACTCTGAATATCACTTCATCCACCCTTCTAAGTCCATGGCGAATATGCTCCATGTTGATGACCTCATTGCTATCTTTAAGAATTACATACTTAGCTGTAGTAGGGTCTATACCTGAGTTATCAAGAACTTCTTTTGCTTGGGCTGGGGTAAGTTCGTTTAGCGATTTTTTTGATGCTCTCCTCAAGTCGCTTAATTCGGAGTATATACTCATATATTATTCGTTTTATCCTCTAATCCTATTTAAGAGAAATAGCCGTACCCAATAAGTCGGATACGGCTATCTCGTTGTGTTAAACCGCCACCTCTTAGAATGGCAGGTCGTCAGTGTTTATCGACTGAGCCTGAGGTTGAGGAGCGGGATGTGAGGCGGGTTGCTGGAATGTTGGTTGCGGAGCTGGCTGTGGCGCAGGCTGAACCTGAGGCTGTGCATATGCTGGTTGATGATATGCGGGCTGTTGAGGAGCAACGCCTTCGTTGAAGGTTGGCGCAGGCTGGTTTCCGAACCTTGAGCCGTAGCTACCCTCCTTCATTCGGTTAGCCTTATCAAGCTCTGCTTCAGCGTTCACCTTAAACTGATAGTCCTTGTCCGTGTGATACTTGAGGTACTCTTCAATAGCTTGACGCTCTTCGGGAGTATGCCCCTTATATGCGAACTCGCTGGGGTCGGGAGCATCAATAGACTCAAGCCACTCTGCGTACATCGTCAGCTGGTTAATGTCCGAAGTATCGGTCATAGTGACCTGACCTCTCGTTGGGTGGACGAATGATACAGGCATTCTGTCTCCCTCATATCCTTCGTCAATGAAAGCTGATGAGTCGTAGTTCGGCATGTTTTCCGTTCCGTCCTTAATTTTAGCCTCAACAACGAAGATAGGAGCATTGACGAGGTCAAATGGATATGGGCGAATTTTTGCCTTTGCTGAGAACTTACTCTGAGGAGCATTCTGAGCAGTCTGACTTTGAGTGTCGCTTGCCTTCTTGTACTTTGAAGGAAGCTCAATACCCTGAGACTTATACAGAATAGACAAGATGGCACGACCGAATTGGAATACGAATACCTTGCCTTGTCGCTCAGGGTGCTGTATATCCTCAACGACTTGAACAAGTGCATAATATCTTTCGGAAGGGGAGTCTACGAGCTTCTCCTTCTTAAGTCTCGTACGCCTTGTATCATCCTTCTTTAGCCCCGTCTTGATTTGGTCTTCCTTCCATCGTGCCCACCAAAGTTCACTAATCTCATCCTTTACCTTTGCGACCTCGGGTGGGAACTTAATCGTCTCCGTTGGGTCGTTCTTGAAGCGATTGATTTTAGAGATAATCGGAAGTTCGTACTCTCTTGTAGCAATGATATTGCGAAGGAATACGGGGTCTGTATTGTTCATATCCTCAACCACGAATGGATTTGCGAGGAATCTGAGTGCGATTGGGTATACCCCATTGGGGGCGTTCTTGATGTCCTTGACCTTGATTTTTAGGAGACGAGGGTCTTCCTCCTTTGCGAAATAGTCTCTACTCCCCGTGTATGCCGAGATGTCGGGTTGCGTTACGGGCGAGGTAAACTGCTGAGCCATGTCGCTTACGCTGAATTTTGCCATGCTTCTTACTGATGTTATATTAAACTTATATTAGTGCTATCCGAAGTAGCGTACTTCGGGGCTATGCAAAGATACGAATTATTTCTGAGATTTCCAAGCGTTATGATTTCTTCTTAGCCATAGGCATAATGATGTTCACACGCTTGAGGGTTGAGCCTTCTTCCTGCTCTTCTACGACAGAAGTCGCCGCAGATGAACCATTGATGTTGAATGTCACCTGAGGTGATGTTAGGTTCTTCAGAAGAGATGCAAGTAGGTCAAAGTTCAAGGACACACACTCAAGTGGAGCATCCCCCGTGATTTCTGTTGCGTTGATGTTTTCTCGTGCAGAGTAACTGCTGAAAATATCATTACAACTTGCTACTACCCCCGACTGAGAGACGCTCAGGTCGATGAGGCGGTCTACCTTTGAGTTAGGAGATGCAACACGCTTGATAGACGATACGAATGGGAGCAGGTCTACCTTAAACGAGTTGGTCTTTGACAGCTGTTCTACGACACGTGCATACTTGGGGTACTTGAAGTCAAGAACGATAGTCGTGAAGGTCTCGTTGTCCGTTTCAAGACGAATGGTCTTGTCGTTGTAGAACAAGTGCATATCGCTATCATCAGATATAATCCCCGAGAGGAAGATAGATGCGATGTTGGCTGGGAGTACGACCTCAGACTGCTCTTCGGATGGCTGAGATAGCTTAACATCATACTGAGAGAGGACAATACCACTTGTGCCAACGATGGACATCGCATCAGTATGAATATCAAGAAGGACAGACATAAGCTGTGGTCTGTTCTTATCCTGACCCGAGCAAGCAAGCGCACGTGCCATACCGATAAGGAACTCTGACGGACTTTCTACGTGGATTTCCTTGTAGGGTGAACCGCTCGCATCAAGTAGCACATCAGGGTAGATAGATGCGTCATCCGTACCAAGCATAAACGTACCTACACCATAGTCAAGCGACAGCTGTGACGTGTCGGATGTTGAGTAGATAGTCACCTGCTCTGAAGGAGCGTCTGATAGGATTTTCTTGATTGCACCTGCCTCAAAGAGAAACGCACAATCGCCATCAGAAGAGTCAAGTTTGACCTTGACTGAAATGGCGGAGTTTTGGTTGGAGGCTTTCACGCTGAGCGTGTCGCCTTCCACCGAGAATAGGATTTTCCCGAGGACGGGTACTGCACTTACAGATGCGCTGTTAATAGCCTTACTGACATTAACAACAGCCTTGAGCAGTTCCGCTCGGTTTACTGAAATGTTCATTTAAGCACTTAATTAGAGTGAGACTTATTTCTATGCAAAGATAGAAGAAAAAAGTCTCACTCCAAAATCGTGCTAAAAATTATTCGTTCTTGTTGTCGTATGAAGCCCCATCTCCATCCACGCTCATTGCGTCAAGGACGATTTCGTGCTCGGATAGAACATACAATGATGGGGGAGCATCCGAGCCTACTTCTTTGCCGAAGAATGAAAGCAACGCTTCTTCTCCGCCTTTTTTCTTCGTCAAAGGTTTCGCCACCAGCTTTGCTCCTGACCAAGGGTTTGAAGAGGAGTAGGTTGTACGACCGAAGCTACCATCGTCAAGAGGTTCAGAGTCTCCATAAAGAGACCCACCGCTACCATACGAAGAAGAACCATCTACCCCACTCCTTGAAAACGAAGCATCCTTCAGAATGTCATCACGAAGGGTAGACCTTGACCTCATCCCATGCTGAGCACCCCTGAACTTTGCCATCACGGAAGGTGACAGAGACCCCGAGCTTGGGAGGCTATGGTTAGATGAAGTGTATGAAGCAAACTCGTTTCTTGTACCTCTATACTCCAAGTGGATATGTGGAGCTGTCCCGTGATTAGGGTCAAGCGTCCAAAGACCGAAGCGAGCGAGCAGGGGGTCAGTGAAGATAGCATTAACCAAATCATCTGCACCTCCAACCCTACAAGATATATCCACAGCCATACTTACGTAGTGGTAAGAACGTGAAGCGTGCTTGTCTCCCGTTGTAGAAGTAATAACGATTTGGTTTTGTATCTCCCTTGGAAGAGACGAGAAGTACTCCTCAAAGGCAACATGAAGGCGACTGAATGAAAGACCTGCCTTAGCCCTCCATTTCCAATTTCCCCTACTTACGGGTTTAGAGTAAACTCCACCTCTTACAGAACCTATGTACGCATCCCTATTGGGGTCTGACATAGACATAGCAGGGAACATCGGTTTCTTCGGTTGTTGCTCCGCTGTATCAGTCGTTGGGTTGCCAAGCAACACTTCATAGTTTGCCCTCAGCCCATCCTCCCTCTTCTTCAAGAGGGTCTTGTATATCGAACTCTGCTTAATGGTGTCAGTTATCCCATCATTAGCCAAAGCCTTTTCCGACTCAGTAAGGACGTTGGAGTAGTCGGGTACATTATGGATAGGGTGTTTAGTGACGTGAACGCCACCGAACGTAAGGAAGAAGAACGATACGAACTCATTGTAATTAACGAGCTTATCAACATCGCTCAGCGTCTTCGGTGGGCTGACCCTTCGTGGCGGTATGTATTCTTGGTTGAGAAGACGCTTGAACTCCGATTGAGATAGCACCTTCTTGTTAATCGGATTAGATATGTTTTTCTTGCTCATATAAAAAAGGAAAACCCCTATGTCTGATTTAACATAGGGGTTCTCTTGAGTTACTTGTTATACTTGAGTTTCGTTATTCCTTAACGGCTATGTTTGCATCAAGTATATTAGAAATGACTTCTTCTACGATTGCGCCATCCGTGACGTGTTGCATGAAGTTATCTCGTTCCTTGATGTTCTGACCGAATATACCATTAAGGATGATAGCACCAGCGAGATAACCTTTAATGACACCCGTCTCTATTCTTGCATCCATATCAGGAATAGGAACTTCTGTAATTTTCCTCCTTTTCTTTTCCTTCAACAAGTTATTATAATTATCATCATATGTAGTCGGAACGCACATAAGAGGCGTTAGAGCCCATTTAGTGTCAGCGAATTTCGTTATGGACTTCTGCCCTTTCTCAAGTTTTTCTGAGTCTAATATAGCCGCAGATGGGGCAAGACCAAGGATTAAGCATACTGAAACGATGCCACTCAAAACGTCTGAAATAAACACAGATGCCTGCTGTTTATTTGACATACTGCTTGCAAGGCAAACGAGGTTGAACCATTGCATAGGTGAAATAACATCATCTATGTCATTCAGCTTCTTGCCATTTTCAACAGATGCGACATTCTTGAATCTATCCGTAATTGAGTATTCCTTACCAACGGAATCCAAAATTTGGTCTTTCAGCTTACCGAATGGGTCTACGCCATCAACCTTTGATACGTCAAGTTTGAACTTGATGCCGTTCTCCTTGAGGATAGCTACAAGTGCAGTATAAGCCGCCGCTTGGATATTGTCGCTACTGATACCCAGCGTGTCTGCGCTAAATGAATACTCCTTTGCTTTAGAGTCTCCTTCATCGCCAACCACAATCTTGTGCATACCACTAAATGGAAGAGTTTTCTTTTCAGTTCTTCCACCTCCAACAGACACTTCACGCTCAAGACCATCAATGATAGGCTTCACGAGATACTCCGATAGTGGTGTAAACGAAATAACACTTCTCTCATTGGAGAGGAGGTAATGGGTATTCTTATGGTATTTGGACTTCTCGTTTTCTACGTCAAAGAACATATCATAGAGCTTCGGTATATTCTCACCGCTAACCTCTACGAACTCCCCGTTTTTGTATAGCGTAACAGCCTCTCTTTCATCGTCGGTGTATTCGTCTTCTGTCTTACCCTTGAGCCTTCTATCAATCGTATAGATTGACTTTTGGAAGAACTTGATGAGAGAAGTGTTGTTCAGACCAGCCTTAAACTTAGACTCGCTGAATTGGCGATACTGACGAAGACCCTGAGCAATAAACTCAGCCGCATCAAAGCCTCTTGTCGCATTGGTAAGCTCCTTGACCTTTTCAACATATTCTTCAAACTCTTCATCGGTAAGAAGACCACCCTTGAGTTCTTCGGTGCTTCTGTTGGTGAGTGCGGGCTTCCCATAAAGGTCTTGATATATATCGCTCTTAATAAGCACATTTCTCCAAACACCATAGTCTGAGAAGTTTCTGAAAGAAGCTGGTCGGACAGTCCCCTTTTCAAGTGGGTCTTCGGCTATCTGCTTGTGTTCGTGACGCTTCTTAGCATTCTCCATAGCTACGTTTTCATCACCGATTACACCAAAAAGGAATCTGCTATTACCCGTTGATGCCGATTGAAGAACAAGCTCCATTTCGGGTGGAACATCTTCGCCAGCCTCTTCGTATTGGTCTCGTACAAACTTCACACATTCATCGGTGTCAGGGACGTAGTTGAAGTGGATGAATCGGTCATACATAGCCGTATCCCAATCCGTCTGTACGCCATCAATAATTCTGTTACCAGCACCAACCATAGCCCACTGAGTCCCGAGTCTATAACGACCATCAAGCTCCCTCGTTTGGAAGAACTTCATACATACGTTTAGGACATCTCTTCGTGCTCTTGACAGCTCGTCAAAGAACAAGATACCTCCACACCCCGTTCTGTCATTTCCTCGGTTTGCAAGGTCGTTCTTTCTCAGCATCTGTTCCTTAGTGCCTTCCGTGAAGTTGAACATAGGGAACGTGGAAATGGGAACAGACTGAGCTTCCTGAGTGATAAGCCCATCATACTTCTGTTCAAAACCTTCATCATCTATGTAAGTAGATGGCTTTTCGGCTATGGTAAGAACGGAAAGCGATTCTGCTGTACGCTGTGAAAGGTCCATCTCGATGATACCATAGGTTCTTTCCTTTTCAACGCCATTTACCTTTACGGGAGGGAATAGTTCTTTGTTCTTCTGAATCCAATCCTGAATTATAAGACGAATGCCCTTTGTAATACCCGTCTTACCCGTCCCAGGAAGCCCCCAAATCATAGGGATAGTTTGAAGCCCAGAGTTCTTTCCGCCAGCGATATTCTGAGATGTGAGAAGGTTGTTCTTCTTGATGTCATCTATTTCTTCCTGAGTCAAGACTTCGTTGTTAGCCTCCTTCTTCTTGCGAATGCCATCAATGAATACCTTGTCATAATCCCAAAGTGGGTCATTCTCAATGTTGCTGTTACCTCTTCTTAGATACCCCTCAAAATATGGAATTAGGTAGCTATGGAGACCTTGAACACCATAGATGTTAGGGAAGTCAAGGTTCTCGGTTTGAGAAGTTGGGCTCTCCTTTGCTTCGTTGATGCGTCTTTCTCTGAGAGCTTTCTTGATACGTCTTGATTCGTAAACGTCCTTTATTCTGCGCTCTTGCTCAGACTCATTGATAGCACCAACATCGTAAAGGGTATCAATGAATACCTGCTCCGCTACGATATTGAGTTCTTCGGGATTCATTTCATCCTTCATCCCCTTCAATTTCATAGCATAGTATTTGACATAGGCTTTAGCTTGTGCCTCTGTAGACTTTCGTTCCTCAAAGACCTTAGTATCACCAAATGTCTTTCCCGATACGACTTCATGAATACCACAGCCTTTAACACCGCCAGGAATATCACCATCGTTTAGGTCTACGATGATATTCTCCAAGGTTACAGCAGGTACGATTTTACTTTCATCGTCAGGGTCAACAGCAAATTTCTTACCACTGACCATCTTAACGACCTTCTTGATAAACTTCTTTGCGAAGTTCTTTACTTTGTCTACAGCATCTGAAAAAACGCCTTCGTTCATATCGTGAACTCCGTTAATATCAAACACTCGACCTCTGTCGTCTAAGAAGACACGTGTATTGTGTATTCCTCGGAAAATGCGTCCATCATCCGCTCCAACAGAACACTTTTGGGTAGATTCATTTACAGCCCTAATATGACCATAAACTTTCTCCCCATTCCCGTCACGCAGCCACACACGTGTGCCTTGACTAAGTTTGTTTTCTTTGTTTGTCATGTTATGTGAATAGCTATTCTTACTCGTATTTTATTCCTTTGTTTAACACTGCCATCTTAGAGGTCTCAACAAGGACTTCACAAGACCCAGGAGACGATGGCATTTTTGCATCAATGAGTTTAGCCATAGAAGAAAGTAGTCTCATTAGAGCCTGACCATTCACGGCATACTCATTTGGTGTTTGCCCTTTTATAGTTGTTAGATGTTTTCCACCGATAGACACGTTATCAGCGTGTAGGGTTGCGTTGTCGTTTGAGTCGCCTCCGATATTGATTGCGCCATTAGACACAATGTTTATCTTGTCACCGATAAGCTGTATGGCAGATTGGTTGTTTGCGTGGATGATACTAATCATCCCATCGGGAGACAGCTGTATCTCGCTACCCTTGTACTGAAGATGAAGTCCTCGGTTGGGTTGGAAGAGTACGTAGACCTCGTTGGTCTTGTCGTACATAAGGACTTGGCTGTCCACGTAGTCGTCACCAATCTCCTCAATAAGGTCTGTATCCACATCGCTGTATGCGCTATACTCAGGGTTAAAGATTGAACCACCCGTGAATGTAACGAACACACGAACACCTACCTTAGGGACTGAGATAGCCCCCTGACCATTCCCTGCGAAGGAAGGAGAGGATGCGGGCTTAGCCCAAGGCAGAACATCATCCTCCATATTGGTCATAAGATGTTCTACCCTTACCCTACAATGACCAGCCTTCTGCGGGTCTTTGTTGTCTACAACGTATCCTACGTATTTTCCGTTAAGCCCTGCCATACCTTATTTTAGATATAGGTCACATACGACACCTCTACGGGGAAGAAGTTTGGATTGAACAAGACGACCGCTGAATGGAAACCATTTCGCATGCTCAGAAGGTTGTCCACTGCTCCCAAGCAGGAGTAGAAGTCACCAATCGGTTGCCATAGGTTGTTTGCTCCAACGAACGCCATATACTCACGGACAGATGCGAAGTTCTTGTATGAAGCATCAATATCATTTTCTTCTTCGCCCTTCTCGTCAGGGTTTATGTATAGCTCAATAAGATTTCCATCTTGGTCTTCCGTATACACCCCATTAAGTGCGCAGGTCAGTCCCTGATTTGTGCATACCTCAATGTAAGCCCTTCCGTCTGCCGTGTACTTAACGAAATCAACATCAGAGGTAAAATCCTCCATATTGGATATGTCAATGCAGTTGGATGAAAGCGACCTCCACTGAGGGAGCGTTGCCATCATCACCGACTTCATATGTTCCTCCACTGCGGTATCGTTGAACATCGGATAAGAAGGACGAATGATAACACCTTTGTATGCGCCATTGGGATATTTCATAAACGAAATCCGTCTTGACACATCCTCCTTGAGAACACTCTTCTTGAATGTCTCTTCAACGCCATAGGGCGCATCAAATGGCGAGTTAGGATAGTCTTCCGAAATGTAATGCTCGTAGATACGAACACCCATAACCTTGAACTGATACCCCTCTTCGCTTGAAGAGAACACGAGGTATGCCGTCTCGCCCGTATTGCCCATTGGCTTTACGTTGTGCATCTCATTGACGCACGAGCGGATACGCTCTTCAAGGGAGATACCAAACGTAGCATCCATCCTCTTCTTGAAGCCACAGCAATCCGTAACCTTGAGGTACTCAACACCAACCGAGATGGGGACTGATAAGCAGGAGAAGAACTTGTTAAGGCTTGCGATAGAACCACCTGCATCTACACCTCGGAAGACGAGACGGGCGGAAACGGGCTTGCCTACAATATCCTTTAGAACTATATCAATCTCAATATCAATAGAGTGAGCGAATGCGCCCTTGTACAGCTCCTTTGTGTTTACATTGGCGTACTTCTTGTCAAGGGTAAAGTAGTACTTAGCCTCCCTCTCTCCGTACGTCATAGCAGGGACAACAGCAAATTCACCTGCCCCCAAATTGATTGTTGATGAAGATAAAGACGTGTATCCTGAGAAGATGTCTCCAACGGGAATTAGCTTCTTTGACTCAGCATCGTTCTTAGCTACGACATTGTCATCAAAGAATGTAATACCCTTATCGCCACCTCCCAAGCCACGACAGATAATCCCTGAGCTTATAAAACGAGACTTAGGGTTCTTGTAGTACTTTGCAATGGCATCAGTCTTCTTCATTCTTCACTACCCTTTCTTTGGAGAGAGACGAGCACGCACGATTTCATCAAAGACACCTCTGATGACCTGAGCGACAGCATCGTTCTTGATTTCCTTCTTGGTGAGAGCGGAGATTTCCTTAGCAAGCGTCTCAGACTTTTCGCTCAGTTCATCCTTGTAGAAGGCTGACATCCATTCGCTGATATTCCCCTTGACCTCGGAAATGATGTAATTCTTAATGCTCTCGTTACTACTCTTCTCGCTGAGGGTGTATTCGTTTTCAAAGAGGTACTTACGACCAACGGCATTAAGACCTCTCTCCGAACTCCACATCTCTCTGACGAGTGACGCAATGTGCGCACGCTTCTTTTCGGGAGCGGTCTTCAGGTTAGCCTTAGCCCCGACACCCTCGTTGAAGCAAATCGCCTCAAGAAGAATCTTGCGCTCATTGTCAATACGCTGAAGCTCCTTCGTCATGCAAGACTTCTTGGCTTCATTTACGGCTTGTTCAAACTTTTTCATCTATTGAATAATACTTTTTTGTTTATCAATGATATATTAGATTTAGCTAAAAATTTCGTCAGTTAGTTTTATCTCTTCTCCCTTCTGTATATCGGAGAGAGCACGGACATAGGCTACCTTTCTCGTGGGGTTGAAATCCATCCAAGCGTTCCCCAGCTGAGAGTGCTGATACTGCATTATATTTCCCATCGGGTATCCATACACACGACCTGGGATTAGCTCTACCGCAATCTTCCTCAGCGTAGGACTGAATAGGTCTTCACGGGAGAAGACTTGTACCTTGGCAACCTCAATGACATCACCCTCTCTGAACTCCGTCATAGAGATAACCTTGTCCTTGTCCTCATCGTAGTAGATAAGACCAATACCTCTTCGGTTGCCATATACAACGATGCCCTCCTTATCAAAAAGACTACTCATCTCCTCGTTCCTATACCTGACAAGTTCTTCGTTCTCATCGGAAAGGTCAATCAGCTCGGACATAAGTACAGACTCAGGGTTGTAATCTCGGTATTGCACATCTTCGTTAAACTTCACCTTGACTGCTTCCGACATCACCTTAGACATCTTCCAAGCCTTATATACCGAAGAAAGCTCCGCACTCGTTATAGACCCTGAGAGGATACGACCCACCTGCTTTTCCCAAACTCTCCAGCTCGTCTGAGCGAGGAGGAAGTTATCAAACAATGAATATACAGACTGAGGTGTAAACTCGTGAGGTCCAACCATCTTCTTGTTTAGGAGTTCAACGACATAGTCGGATTTATGGCTTAGGACTTTAAGGGCTGACATTCTGAAACTCTGATGCATGATGTACTCAAGGTCTTCGTTGAACCTACCGATATACCCATCAATCTCATCAAATTCTTTTTGTGATTTGATGACTCTAAGTAGCGTCTCCAAACCCCCAGCGTCATTGAACTTTCTCAGTGTAGACTCAAACTCCTTTGCCTTTCGGGCGAACTCAACGACCTCATGGTATGGAGGGAAGCCATCGTCTTCAATCTCCATGCCGTAGGAGGTGGGGTCTACGTAATGACCAACGGATTTGTATATATCCCTAAGGGTGTTATACCTTATTATTTGGTCTCTAAGCTCCTTATGCATTCTTGCGTTCATCGTTAGTTCCCCTCCTTAGGTATTGGTATATACATCTCCTTCTTGTCTCCGCTTTCATCAAGAGTGAATGCGAGGACAACATCGTTCCCATTCTTGTCGGTACTTACGGAAAACGTGACCCCTTCCTTGGTTATATTTGTTGGGATATAGTAGGTCTTCCCATCAACCTTGAGGGTAACAGCCTTATCAAACTTCTCTAATGTAGGCAGAGCATCATCCTTCTTTTCAACTTCACCTTCAAAAAGGCTTTTAATCATCCTGCCATCATCTGCAAGGATTACTACATTGGAGAAGAAGTGGTAAAAGAATGGATATACCACACCCTTAATATATGCAAGCGTTGTGCAAATAGTATTGATAATATCAGTCTTCAAGTTTTCATCGTTACCAACAGCCTTATCAATATCAGCTATAACGTTATTAGGCAACACACCTTTTCTAAACACACTTTCATACACATCGGTATCCTCTGATTCAAGTTCAAGGGATGTGATGCCACCACCAAATGACATTGGGTAGTTGAGTGCCCTTGCGAACTCTTCTTCAAATGGAGTGGCTTCGTCTGTCATGACCATTCCACGAATACGACCAATGACCTTATCCTGCAAGTCGTCTGATACTCGTGAAGTAACGAGATTATCCTTCATAAGGATGATTGACAAAAGCACAGAACGTTTTGCCATATCAACGATTACCCAAAGAAACTTTTCGACCTTCTTTCTGTACTTCTTCCTCTCCTCTTCGTCATCAAGGTTCATCGTAGAAGCCATTTTAAGTAGCTTATAGAAGGATGAAAACATCTTGTCTCTTTCATGATACTCAAGAGCACTTTTAAGTACCATTGCAACGAAGTCATCAAAATCTCCATTCCTGCCTGAAAGGCTTAGGATTTTTTGAATTTTACCCATGGTAAGGTCTTCATCTGACATCTGTTTTCCATTGGTTGCCACATATAGGGCATAGGTCATATCAAAGACGGCTGGAGAGTAAGCCTCTATGCTATCACGTATATCTTTATTCCTGCTCATCGTTAGTAGTCATTCTTATCTTTGTCGTCATCACTCATTCCTCTCAAGCCATTTGCAAGGCGAGTGATAAAATCCTTGAAGCTGGACTTATCTACGCTAACCGAGCGTCGAGGCGAGCTTTGCACGCTGTTGGCGGTGTTGGTATTTGTGCGAGGAGTGCTGTCTTCTTGCTTTTCGTCATCATCGCCATCTTGGTCATCAAAACTAATGGTTGCTCTTTGGGATGACGAGTCGTCCCCGTTGTACTTACTCCTGAATGCGTTGATACCATTAAAGATGATATTCTTCTTGCCTATGGTTTTTTCATTTTCACCTCGGTACTTCAATAGGGTTAGCATGATAGCAAGACCAGCTGTATCAATGAAGTTTACGATTTCAAGGTATTCTTCGCTTTGGGTGAAAAGGTCAAGGACAATATCTTCCACCTTGTCAAGACGAACAAGTCTCTCCTCAATGAAGTCCTCAAACATCCTACCCTTGTCTCGCTCACTGACCCGTGAGTCAAGTTCAGCCATCCATTTATATAGATACTTGCTCTCGCTATCGTCTACCTTAGATATAAGGTGGGCTACCCTCTTTGAAGTCTGCTTCTTGAAGTTGTCTATGATTAGCTCCACGCTCTTCCTCAGCTTGCCCGTTTCAGGGGACTCTTCAAAGCCATGGAGGTCTTCAAAAGTAAAGGAGTCAAACCCTCTCCTGCCATAGCTTAGCACGTCATCAGAGGTGCTACTTGAAGTAATCATCATGGCAATCCGCCTTGGGGAGTAGTCTACGCCATAATTCTTAGCGAGCTTGCTCACCAAGTTACTTGCGGATGCGAGAGTGGCGTTCCCCTTGTTACCACGTGGCTTCAAGAACTTATCTTTTGATGTAAGTACGGAATGAAGGTCAGGTTCTTCAAAGAAGATACCCTTCTCCCCAAAGAGAGCATCCTTCGTTTGCTTCAGGTTCTCCGAAGCGTACTTCTTATAAAGGAATAGGAGACCGATTATAGAGCCTGCGTGTTTCTTTATCGCCTTATTAGGATTAGCTGAGTACGTATCTTCCACGTATCTCTTGTACAGATTAACATCCAACGAAAGACGACCTTTGCCCTCCGCCATAGCCTTCTTGACAATCTTGTTTTTACCGAATACGGCAAGACCCGAAAGCGTATCAAGGAACTTAATGAAGGAGTGCTTTGTCGTTGCCTTGGTAATCCAGCTCGTTGATAAACGCCCCATATCCTTCATAAGATGGATATAGCTATCAACGACCTCCGTTCCAAGGACACTCTTGGCTTCCTTCTCGTCAATTCGCACTATGTTTTTCTCTTCAAAGTTCATCTTTTTTGTGTCTACATAGTATTCTCTGCTGGTATTTAGGTATATATAAAAAGCGGAATGGAGCTACTCTCCCGAGCAACTCCACCCAATAAACTAAACTAAAATCAATCCTATAATCTCCATCCTATTATAGTATGGCTGTTTTTCTCCTATAAAAAAGCGGAGCTACTCTCCCGAGCAACTCCGCCGCACATCATTACTTCTCTTATGAACTACACTTCTACCGACTACTACCCAGCGTGAATAGAGCATGATTGATTACGTCCACCATCATCTCGTCACTATAAGGTATCATCGGCTTCAGAATAGTTGGGGGTTGTGGGTTAAGCAAGTCATTTGATTCGTTTAACTTCACAATAATGGGGTCTATGCGGTCAGTAATGCCATACACGTTACGCATCATCCACACATATAGATATATCTGCATCGTGAACTCATTGAGCTTAGTGCTCTCGTATCCGAGCATAGGTCCAAGCATATTCTGAAATGAGTTCGTAGTTGAAATTTCCTTGTTGGTCTTCCAATCAATCAGGACAAGACGCTCACCTTGTCGTAGAATGCAGTCTGCACGTCCAAGTATGCCCGTGTTCGGGTCGTGCATTGGGACTTCCGTTCCCATCAGTTCCCAATCGTGACCATCAAGGATACGGATGAACTCAAAGAAAGAGTTTACGTGACCGAGGTATTCCGTTCCATATTCCTGAGCGAAGTCACCTACATTGACAGCACGAACGGCACTTTCAAAAATCTCTCGCTGAACGTCAATGCTCGGAGCAGGGAAACTCATACGGGAGAAGAAATACTGAATGGTCATATCCACCCTTCTTCCCATAATCTTAGAATGCTCTCCACTGCGTTCCCACATTGCACGAATGTCCTCAGCGGACTGACCAAAGTACTTTCCCGAGGGGTTGTCGTAGTCTCTCAGGGACAACTTCTCAGACATTCCAATGGCATCAAACGGCTCGTTTAATGTGCTGATGATTTTGTATACGGGTACTGAGTCTCCTCCGTTCTTGAAACCTCTTGAGTTGATTCCATTGGCGGAGTTTATATCTTTGATTCGCTCTATGATACTTGCGATATTCTCCATTGCTTTCGTTTTAATGCGGTTAGAAATACCATTACACTGCAAATATACGAATAAATATGACATAACACAAATTTCACAAGATAATGCCCGTAATTGGCTCTACAACACCTCCTTCAGCACCAGGAAATAGCTTGGAACAGCTGATATATTCAATGAACTCCACCCTTGGTGCTTTTTCAAGGGAGGTGGGGGAGCTTAGTGTCTCTACCGATAGGTTGTCGGATAAAGTGGACAACCTTGGAGACCAAATAGAATTACTCTCCGATAATCTTACCAAGATGTCTATCAGCGGAGACACTTCGGGATTAGGTGTAACCACAAGCACAACAAGACAAATAAACGGGGCTGTATTAGACCCTGCTTCGGTGAGCATTCTCGCCACGCTGAGAGCGATGGAGACGATTGATGCGAAGAAGCTATCAACGTGGAAAATTATCCCCGTTAATATGCTTGCAGGTGTCATAGAGAAGATGGCTGGTGCGCTGGCTAAGGTTGGTACGTTTGATACTGAGAAGATGCGTAATGGTGCGCTCGCAGTGAATACCCTGACGCAGTCGCTGAAGGATATGAATGCAAGTATTTCCCTTATGGCTATCGGTATCGGTTCTATGGTGATGCTCACGAGGTATGCTTCTGCCGAGGAGATTGCGATTGGAGCAGGTATAGCCACGGGTATGCTTCTCGCTCAAAGTGGTATCCTTATAGCACTAAGTCATCTTGCAGGGAAGAAGGGTGAAGACGCACTCACGGACGGAGCTAAGGCAATGCTTTACGTCAGTGGGTCTACTGCACTTATGAGCCTTGCCGTACTTGCGAGTGCGAAGATGTTTGAGACCATCGGAGGCTTTGATATGGACAAGGTCAAGTCAGGTGGTATCCTTGCAGGTGAGATAGTAGGGTTCACTTCGCTTGTCTTCCTTGGTCTCGGTAAGCTGATGAAGAGCCACGAGGTTATCAGCGCACTGATTGGTGTTGCTGGGGTCGCCGCATCTATATATGCCTTTGGTGCTGTAACCAAGTATTGGGGTGAAACGGCTCTTTGGATGCACGAAAACAAAGAGGCTGTAACAAGTGGCTCTTTGGTTATGGGTACGATAGTAGGTAGCATCTCTGCTCTTATTGGGGGCATTGGTGCGCTAAGCACACTTAGTGGAGGTATTGGCGCACTTGTGATAGCTGGTGGCGAATTGCTTTTGGCTGGTGTCTTTGGTGTTATCCACTACGCTTCTACGTCCATGCTCTCTTATGGTAAGTCTATGATGCAACTCAACGAGATTGATAAGGGTCTCAAGAGTGTAGGAGGCATATCAGGGATGTCATCAAGGATGACGGGATGGCTTGCTGGGTTCTACAAGGATTTTGCTGGTATAGCTGGTGAAGTTGCTTCATTGGGCAATATGGTAGCGATTAGCCGTTTTGCAGATGGTCTCATCGGGAGTAAGGGCATACTAAAGGTTGCTTCAAACTTCCTTGACGTGATAGATAAGATGTTCAATATGAAAATCTTAGTTGGATTTGAAAAGGGTTCGTTCTACAACAAACCAAAGTACAAATCTCTATCTATGGCTTGGAATGAAATGCCCAATGCAGGTGGCGTGCTCGGTAGAGCTATATCAGGGTTTGCCTTTGCATTATACAACGGACTGAAGGATGTAAACTCCAAGGAGTTCCTTGATAAGACGGCTGATATATCCAATGCCCTGATGGGTGAGTTTAAGTTTGGATTTGGTCACGCTGGCGCACTTTCAATGGCAGGGAAGTTTCTTGATGTCATCAACCAGCTTGGTAACATGAAGATTATCGCATCCATTGACGAGTATGGCAACACCAAATACAAACCTCTTTCGCTCAATATGGGTAAGATGGGCGAACTCGGTGCTCAGCTCGGTAATGGTATAGGTAGCTTCGTGAAGGAGATGGCTAAGCACCTATCAGCCGACCTCAAGCAGGAAGCAGACAATATGAAGTATATCGCCCAAGCGATGGTTGGTGATAGCTGGAGTCTGAGTTCCCTGATTGCAGGTAAGGACGCTGGTCTACTTCCCGTCATCACGGGTATCGTAGATATTATCCAACGAATAGCAAGTGGTAAGTTCATTACTTACGATAAGGAAGGAAATCCCAAGCAGGTCATTGAAGCTAAGGTTAAGGACTTTGCTGGTACGGGTATTGAACTTGCTAAGGGTATCGGAGGCTTCATCAGAGGTCTTGCAAATAACCTGAAGGATGATATTGACGGGGTAGACTTCGGTAAGCTTATTAAGCGAATGGGTAAGGTTGGTGAAGTCCTTGGAGATGAGGATGATGGCATCATCAGTATCGTAGAACGTATTGGACGTGTTGGTGCTAAGGCGAGCTGGAATGCCTTTGTAAGGTTCAGAGATATGGCGATGAGCGTCTTCTCCACCATCTCATCAACAGCACACCTTTTCAGCGAAGCGAGGAAGAACCTATACGATGATATTGAGGATGTCGTAGACGATATGGATGACACGATGGGCTACTTCGGTAAAATCGTCAAGAAGGTGGAGAAGTTCGGAGACCTTGATACGTTCAAGAGTACTCTTTACGCCAAACATACGATGGGTGGCTTAAAGGAATTGCTTAATGATACGTTTAAGACATTCGGAGAAAAGCACACGAGCGAACAGCTGAATGGTCTGATAAAGAACTCAAAGGAGACGCTGAAGGCTATTGCTGGCGAGACTGACGGCTGGTGGGCTGGTAAGACAGATGGTCTTATTGACGTGATGATAAGGGCGGTCGTTAAGACGGAGAAGCTCAGCGCACGTGAAGAGGTTACATTCAAGAACGGAACTCAGTTTAAGATTGCCCAAGCCATTGAACACCTTGACCAAGCTCTGATGAAGAATGCAGGGGAGAGGGAGAAGACACTTGACAAGCTTACGAAAAAGCTCAACGATGCCGCTAAGGCTATGGCTAACCTTTCCGAGTCTGCCGACAAGCTCGGTGGTCTTGATAAGATTGGCAACCTGAGTGGAGTGGCGATGAGTGATGGCAAGAACCATGCAAGTTCTCAAAACGGAAGAAATGTAACAAACGTAAATATACCATCAACTATGGTCGTTCGCCTTGACAACGCAAGTATAGGAGCAATCAACGAGGCGATTAGAAATAATATAATCTTAATACTATCTGAAAAATAGCAGAAGGGGCGCAAGACTAAAAATCCTGCGCCCCTTACTTTTATGTCAGATTATCAATTTCTCTCACCCGTCCTTCTCGTCCTCTTGGCAGATAGGTAGGTATCTTCGGGGAAGTCATTACCGCCATTGCCGTCATCACCGATGCAAAGCGTTGTCAGACTACGTTCTTCCCTCTTTATCTCACCCAAGAAACGTGACCCCTTCGGGAAGACGACCTTGTAATCCTGCATTGCAAGACCTGAGCCATAAGATGCATAAGGAAGAAGCTGAGACTTGATAAGCCCGTCACTTACCTCACCATAACCCGAGAACTTGCCTTCCTGCGTCTTATACATATTGTTAAGCCCGTAGAAAGTGGTATCATAGTTGTCCGTTAGGTCATAAGCCTTACCATCTGATGTTGTGCCGAATGTCTCAGCACACAGCCCAAAGATAGCATCCTCATACTTTCTGTGGATACGCTCAAATCGTGCGTTGTTAGAGAACTCAGAGACCTTAACACCATACGTAACTTCTTCATTGGAAGAAAGCGAACGTGCTCTCCTTGGTCTACGTGGAACGTCACCCGCATGTTCTCTTCTATCATACCAGCTATCATCACTCGTCAAGAAGTCATCGCCAGGTTCAGGCTGAGGTATAGCAGGCAGAGTATCGGGATTTTTCATTTTCCAATCATCTATAATTCTCGTGAACATCTCAACATGTGCTGGAACGGGTCTGAACGCATCATCTATATCAAAGTTCGCCCCTTCAGTGTCCCTGAACCTAAACTTAGTTGTAGGCTCATCAAGCAGATTTCTACCTTCTGCGTACTCCTCGTTGAAGTTATGCACCTCATTAAGATGAAGGTTGAACGAAACAGAAGGCATTGCCACAGATGAAATATAATCACCTTCACCTGCACTTGACGTAACGTCACCATTGATAGCCCTTAGTCGGAAGTTATGCTGGATAGTCATCTTATCCGAAGCACCCATAGAAAGGAAGTTCATCACGTTGTAGCTATCATCAATCATAACGTCAAATCTATCAAGAGACCCATCAATAGGCTCAACGTGGAATGACTTGACCATACTATTGAATGACGTTGGAACAAGGTTAGCTCTCATCGGAGTGGATATGAGCCTACCTTCACCGACCTTTCTCAGGATACTATAACCGCACTTATGGTCATTAAGATACATAAGCGGAACTTCCGTTGGAACGATTGAGATGCGCTCGGTTATATTCAGAAGCTCAGCGTTCGTGTCAGGTCTGTATATGTTTTGTCTCTGTATGCTTGGATATACGTGGTCTTTTTCAACGTGCCTCATGCTATACTTCTTAGCAAGAATCATACGTTCAAGAGGACTGATAGCATTTCGGTAAACCGCCTCAAAGTGGGAGATGCTACCCGTAGTATCAAGCTCGTCTGAGACCTTAAACTTGTCATTCGTGAGAGGGTCTCTTTCGTAGTTCCAATCTCGTGCGGCTTTGTATATTGGATAGTATTTCCCGTAGTTTTGACCACGCTCTTCCATCACGCTTGATTCAGAGTCTGTAAGCTGATACTTAACGAAGACCCCTGCGTGACCTTGCTTAACGACATAGCTATTCTCCGACTCTGGCATTGGCGTTGGAACACCTACCGATGCTCCATTCTTATGGAATACCCTCGTCTCAACCTGAGCGTTTCTGTACATAAGGGTATTAATGGAATACCCGTTATTCATAAGGTGAACGTCAGTGAAGGCTCTCCAAGCGAAGTCCGAAAGAACCATTGAGCTAAGCTGTTCCTTGTAAGGCGTTGAAGTCTTATCGTAGAATGCACCACGATTAACGCCATCCTTATAACCCCTACTTGAGAACGAATAAGACTTAATAGCGATAGCGTTATCCTTGGTGTCAGGCGTATAGACAAGCGGATTTACATTCGCCATATTGAAGTCGTAGAATGGCTTTAGCTTTTCACTTCCAGCCAAGAAGGCATTAGGTAGTGCATAGCTGTCCTTAGCATTATGTGCGCCAAGGAAGTAACCAAGGCTCTTTATCCTACCAAGGTCAAACAGCATTGAGCTTCGGTACTTTGCCGTCTTCATCTCCTCTGCCGTTTCAAGGGGCTTTCTATCCGTGAACGTCAAGAACCTTGAGTCAAGGGCTGTGTTCAGCTTGTCGTTGTCAAAAGACCCTGATGACGTTGGTTTATAGGTAGAGAAAGCATTGGAGGTGTTGAAGAAGTAGAGGTTAGAACCGCTCTTGCTTTTGAATATCTCCGTGACAACGTGTGGATACTTACCACCACCCCATTCAACTTGGTCGGAGTCGTAGATACTACCAACTACAGAGTTACACGCAAGTAGGAACTGAATGTCATACCTTCTCGCAAGACCCGTATGGGGTACGAGCGAGTTGAAGTCAAAGTTATCGTTAATCGCCTTGCGGTAGTTCATCCTATCAATAGGAAGCCTATCTACCATTGTACTACCCTCAGAATATCCAAGGTCATTGGTATCCTTGAGGAGGAAGTAGAGAGGACTCTTAATCCCGTGCATGTCGGCATAGGACTTATGGTAAATTGACTTCGCTTTGGCGTTAGCAAGTATTGACGTAAGCTCCTCCCTCGTAAAGTTGTCTACCGAGCTTTCGCTCTTGACATACGACATCCCATAGATAACATTGAACTCCTGGGGTTCAGAGTAGGTGTATGTAATGCCATTATCTTCGCTCATGGCGATACGAAGGTAAATGACGTGTGAACCTCTCTTTGCGTACGGAATAAACGTAGATAGGGCTGGCTCAATCTCGTAGGTGACGTACTCGCTATCATCGCTCTTAGCGACAATCTTTGCTTGCTCGTCACTCGCAAATTTCCACACAACCTTATTCGTGGAGAATTGTATTTTGAACAGAGGGGTGGTAGGTGCTCCTAAGAGCACCTCTTCCTCCCCCTTTATATTTTTCTTCTTTGCCATATCTTTTGCCTAATTCTTCTTTACTTTGACCTTCAGGGTGATATTTGCCATTGGCGAGCCACTGACGAGGAGGTATGGGTCTTCTCCAAGTTCTTGTGGGGTGATGTAGTCACCTTCCTGAGCCTTGTAGATGGATGGGTTGGTATCCTTAGTGTAAGACCTACCAAGTACCGACTTGTCTGCCTTATACGCCTTTTCAAGGACAACTGACTTGGTAGCAGGAGTTACGGGCTTTTCGGTGTTACCCTTTGCCTCATAGGTTATCGTAAACCAACCCTTATATCCGTCCTTAGGAGCGAACTCATTTGCGTCTACGCTGTACTTAACCCCTTCAGGTGAGGTCAATGTAATGGTTGGAACAAACACATACGTCTTCGTTCCAGCACCAGCAATAGTCGTGTTATTAGGTACACGGGCTGATACTTCAACCACGTCATTACCCTTAGACTTAATCGTAGTAGTAAGACCACTGATGACGGAGTACTTTGTGAACGTCCCGTTGTTGGAGTCGCCATTCACTTCATATACGACAAGCGATAGGTTGCTGTTCAGATATTCTTCTGAAGCATCCTTCCACGACATATTGAATATGATGGCATCGCCATTCGTATTGTACTTGTCGCCTTCCTTCATCTTGATATGCTTACCTGACGTACCCGTTCCGTTGGTCGTTCCACCACCATTGAGTGCTCTACCCGAAGAGTTGATGTAGTAGATACCATTTGACTTGTCAAATAGAATCTTAGGACGTTCGGTATTCTTCTCGGGAGGAGTGGGGGTTGGCGTTGGGGTTGGCGTGACGTTAATGCCGTTCTTAATCTTCTCTTCAAGCTCCTTCAGCTCCTTATTGACATCGGCAAATCTCTTCGTCATACCGATAACCTCCTTGGTAAGAAGGTATATCTGCGAGTTAGCCTTCGTTATGTAATCTTGTAGAGCTATCGTTGAAGGGCTATCTTTAAGACCCTTAGGGAATGACTGCTGTAAGTCTACACCGAGGTTATTCGTATCGGAGACATCTATGCTGATAGCCGACCCCTTGTGCCTAAACAGAGCGTTCTCGTCTTCAAGGTGGTTATATACACCAGCCTCTTGAAGTGCGCTATCAATCTGAAGTGCGATAGCCTCCTGCCGTGCGTCCGTCAAGATAGCTTCCGAGCGAGACCCAACTGATAGGTTGTTAGGGAACTCACAGATGACTGCATTAGACCAATCCGACACAAGAGCGTTCTCGGGGTAGCCAGCTTCGGACACAGCCCTTACACGAACCTCTACCTTCTCCCCACGTTGGATGGGGATATTGATTTGGTTGATGTTCTCTGCACCACCATCAGAGATACTCTCCTCCTTCCAAATAAACCTCTCGGTCTTTTCATCGTAGACCTTTTCAAGGTACTTGCTTCGGTAGGTAATCCAATCGGTATAAACCCCACTTGTCGTGGAGGTCTCATCCCCATATCGGTAGGTCTTTAACTCTACACCATTATTATCCAGCTTGAGGTAGCGGTAGGAAATATCAAATGCGATAATCTTCTCTCCGTTGCGTTCATCAGGAATTGGGAAGAAACCTCTAAGCCTATACTTAGGAGTTGATAGGGTAATACCATTCTTAACTGCAAGGTCATTGAGATGCTGAAGAAGTGAATTGTACTCCACTTGGTTCTGCTTCAGAGCCTTGACGTTTGAGTCAATCTGCTCCTGCTTCTTAGTGCGCTCCTCGGTATTGTTCTTGTCAATGTACTGAAGCTCGTCCTTTTGCGTTGCAATCGTCTGCTTCAGTGATGCCATACGAGACCTCACAAGCTCCATATTCTTTGAGGTTGTCGTGATGTCATCGTTGTCAAGGGTATAGTCTAATTGGCTGTTAATCCTCGCTACACCGAAGTAGTCTGATGACAGCGAAGGTGCATTAGGCTTATGACCATTGTAGGCGTAAATCTTTCCCTCCTTGACCTCTGAAATCATCCTCGCTCCGAAGTCAGCCACCTTCCCATAGTAGGAAGAAAGGGCTTCTCCGCCATCCTCATTCACAAGGTCATTAGTAAGGAAGTATGTTGGGGTAGACCATTCCTTGGAGGTGATGTTGTATTCCTCGTTGATAGCCTTAATGTAGATGATGTTCACCTCATTAAACCCAACGCCTATATTGACGAACTTATCCTTGAATGGGTCTGAATATATCTCAAGACGTGATTCAATGAATGGGTACTGCCCGCCAATATCAAGACCTACACGAACCATACTTGAAGCGTTGTTCACCTCCAAGACGTTGAGTACGCTGTCTTCAAACCTCAGCTTGTCTCCGACTTTCAGAGTAAGGCTTCTAATCGGATGTCCGTTCGTATCTATCTCGTTATAGTTGAGAGTGTTAAGCTGTATGTAGCTCTTACCATCAATGGTAGCAACGTTGGTGACATTGAAAGCCCCATCTACCTTTGAGATATGCAAAGGCAAAGCGACTTCCTCCTTATCCTCGTAGAAAGCAATCCCCTTATCACTCAAGAGGTGCTTCATTGGGATGTACTTCTTATCTTCAGCTGAGAGTGTAGGGAGGACATTATTATAAAAGTCCATCACCTCCTTTGACTTGGCATCAAGGATAATTCTTGACACAAGCACCCTATCAGCAAATCCATCTACAACTCCTTCAAGGTTGTATGCCACCTTAATACGTGGGAACATCATATCCTCAAAGAAGTAGTTTGCATCAACGATGAACGTCTTTGGGGTAGGTAGCTCTGCAATCACTTCGGGCGGTACGGAGACTGCCGTGGCTTTAATCTTCCTCCTCGTTCCATCGGAAAGCGTGACGACACCCTCACCTGAGAGGAGTGCGTTCAGTGCTTTCTTCAGAGAATCCAAATCCCTTGTAACCTTGGCATAAGACGGCATCGTAATAAGCCTATCTTCCCCCAAATTCATCGTCACTGAATCCTCGTCAGAAGTCAGAGACTTTGTCACCAGCGTCATTCCACTCAAAGCCGCATTGGTAGACTCTATAAGTCTCCTTTGGGTCTCTGCGAATGAACCTTTATTTTTTTCGTCTGCCATATAGTTTCTTTTCTTTTTCTTATTATACTACACCTATACCCACTTGTCTCTGACCATTTATATATAGGTCAATGATGGCGTAATCCCATCCTTCGGGATGATGACCAAAACCGACCTTGCAGGAAATAGGGTAGTCGGGGAAAGCAGGTGATATGTACAATGCTATCTGTGAGTTTATCTCCGACTCAACCGCTGAGGTGTCCAAGTTGGTGGAGAACACCAAATCTTCAACACCAACGCCAAAGTTGTAGTTCCCGATAACCTCTCCCTTTCGTGTGGATAAAAGCACTCTAATCTGAGTGATAATCTCCTCATAAACATCGGAGAACTCAATCACGTCAGAGCCTTTGTAGCTTTCGTCCTGAGGATTTCGTATGTATATATCCCTGAGCATAATTACTTAATCTTGCTTTCAACATTCGCCAGCCTCTTAGCGAGGTTTGGAACGTCTCTGTCTACAACGCTGGATAGCCTTTCATTTTCCGTCTCCACCTTAGACATTTTAGTCGTAAGGAGTTTTACGTCTTCCACCATAGAGGGAACATCACCACCGAGCCTGCTTATGATAGAGTCCACCATCTCCTGCTGAACCTTTGATAACTTCATAGCTCTCAGCACTTTAATGTCTTCTATCAGCTTTTCGTGGCTTTCAAGGATACTCTCGTAGTCCTTCTCAATCTTTCGGTATTTCTCGTTAATAGCGACAAGAGCCTTATTGTTTTCCATCATCGTCTCAACAGCCCTATTCAACGCAAAGAACACGTCCCTCATTTCATCCATTGCGAGATGTGATGATGTCGTTTGGTCAATGATGGTTGTATCCGTATCATCCACTGAGTCAAGCGTCTTGACGTTAATCTTAAACGAGTAGCTATTACCGAATGAGTTTACCGAAGACATCCTCTTCTTGATTGTGGGTATCTTCAGCGTGAGTTGGTCAATAGGTAGCGGTGCGTTACTTCCTACAACCGACTTAGCCCCATCAATGAATACCACCCCATACAGATTGGTAGCAAGGGCTTCCGTGCCATCGCTGTTGTAGATGGTGTAGTATATAAGTATGGTATTAAAGTCAAAGCTCCTATCGGCAGTTGCGGATACCTCCGTGTCAATAGACCCAGTCATAGCGAGCTTGTCATAGGTCATCGTCTCGTCCTTATGGATACGCTTGAGTGATTCAAGGTCTTTGACGAGCGAGATGCCATCAAGGCGACTTCTCTTAAACTTCTTCTTCTCGCCCCCGTGCGCTGGGTATTGGATAGTATCGTCAAGGAAGCTACCTGATGCTACGAGACGCTCACGAGAAATCTTGTCATCGGTGACATATACGGGTACATCAGACACACTCCATTCAATATCAGCACCATAGTCCTTCTTCTCCATCTGCCACCAGCTGACCTGATTTTGCTCAAAGAAGTCCGCACCGATGGTCTTATCATCGCTTCCGACAACCATATAGCTATCGTCACCCTTAGAGATTGATTGGAAGTCACCGAGAGCTTCAAGGTTGATGTTGCTACCTTCTACATTAGTCTGACCCTCAATAGTTCTTGACGAAGCACCATACTGATAACCTGCCTTGTAGTTCGTATCAAACTTAGAGATAAACCTCATTGGGTTAGAACCATAAGATGATGGGCAGGAGATATAGGTCTCGTTGAACATACCGAACTCGTTACGATTGTTTGAGTAGGCGTTAATCACCCCTATGCAGTGGACAACACGTCTGTAATTATCAAACGTAGGCTCAAGCCAAGTGTCGGTATCTTCGTCATACTTAAAGCGAATAGCACCAAGCTCCTTCAGCCACTTAAAGAACACTCTTTCCGAAACGGAGTCAAGGATATTCGCATTGTACTCAGGGGCGTTCCTCAGTGTCGTCTCAAAGTTCATGACGTAGTTCCTAAGCGACACGGAGAGCAACTGATTAGGGGTCATTTCGTTATCCGAGAGTGCAGTCTTGACACCTTGGATTCGGTTGAAGTCAATTCTGTTCCCATTAAGCTGGTCTGAGTCAGGATTACCCGTTGGCTGAGTTGATGGGATTTCAAGAAGAGCGTAATGCGTTAGAGCAACTCTGTTTCTTCTTTCATTCAGGTTAAGACCAATATCTTCCATAGCAGATGGGAAGACAACCATTGTCTCCCCATTCTCACGGAAGTTCTTTATAAGAGGGGTCTTATATTTGCGTTCTATTGACATATACTAAAGTTTCAGGTACTCCTTTATCGTGTTAATATCGGAAAGAACAGCCTGAAGGATTTTCTTTATCTCCTCAGCCTCTTCTCTGTTTGACTTGGCTATACGAAGAGCCTCATCAGCATTCTGTTCAGCCTTCTCCATCTTCAGCGACAAGGCGTTGATGGAGGTGATGCTTGCCGTGTAGACCTCGTTCTTCTCCCTCATCTCATTCTGAATGGGAGCGAGGAGCGTAGTCCTGACATACTCAGCAAGTGACGATACAAGTGCGCTATCCTCCTCAATGGAGAGCGTGCGGGCTTCAATGGAGTCAAAGACCCCTTTGTTAGCCTTAATGTCTTTATCGGTACTGATACCAATCTTAACTGCAATGCCGTCCTCGTCTTCCTTGAAGACCCTTTCGTGTAGGGCTTCAAGCTCCTTGTTATTGTGATTAACAACGGGAACTATCGTAGCTATCGGGGTATCAACGTTCAGTGTACGTAGATTAAGTGGCATCTCTAACCTTAAATATCTGATATAAGGTATTTAATGGATATGAGCACATCCTCTTATAAGCGATGGCACAAGCCTCTATCCGAGGGGCAGACGAGATACAAGCAGGGTAACTTCACCATATCACATCAGTACTTACACAAGTATATCGGAGACCCTGAGCTAATTGTATATCGTTCATCGTGGGAGTATAAGTGGTGCAAGTATTGCTGTATCAATCCAACTATCCTGCGATGGAGTTCTGAACCTATCGCTATAAAATACGTTCACCCTCTGAAACTGAGGGACTTAAAGCTGAAAGCGGAGAAGGAGAAGGTCAATTTCAACCTTCAGGAAGCGATGGCGAGAGCCACGAGTAACTACTACCCTGACTTTTGGATGGAGGTGAAGAAGTCCGATGGTGGTATAAAGAAGGTCTTTGTTGAAATCAAACCACATTCTCAGACGATAAGACCTACACCTCCTCCTGCTGGTGCTAAGCGTGCTCAGCTGATGAAGTACCGAAAGATTGCCGAGACCTACGCTGTAAACCAAGCCAAGTGGAATAGTGCGAAAAAGTACGCTGAGGATTGCAGTCGTGCACTCGGTATAGACTGCGAGTTTGTCGTTGTTACCGAGAAGGTCATTGACAAGCTCAAGCTCCAATAAAGTAGTAGGGGACGAAGAACTTAATCTCCGCCCCCTACCGAGGTGTATAAAATCTGACTGAATTTTACTTGTTCAGGATGTCTTCGGTGGTCTTAGAGACCTTAACCTTAACAACCTTCTTCGCAGGGATGATAATCTCATTGCCCGTAGCAGGGTTCTTACCCTTACGTTCGGGGCGAAGAGCAGGAGTGAACTTAGCGAAACCTGGGAGGTTTACAACCTGACCAAGTCGTAGCTGTTCCTGAATCTCTTCAATGAAGATTGATACCACTTCGTCAGCCTTCGTCTTGCTAAGACCGACCTTTTCTGCAACCTTTTCCGCAATTTCCTTGCGAGCGATAGTGTTAGATGCCATTGTTTTCTTCGTTTTCGTTTACTACTTCGTTGTTAATCGTATCATCACCGAGAGCTTCAACGTTAGCTTCGGTTGCGAGGGAATCAGTTGCTACAACTTCTGTCGTATCACTTGAAGCACCCATGGTGCTTTCCCCGTTCTGTTCATTGCAGGCGACAAGGGTCATACCTGCGATAGCCACGATGGGCAGAATAAACTTCTTCATTTCTATTCTTCTTTTACGTTAAACATTAAATGCTTACAGACTATTATAGAACACCTATTTTTCTCCGCTCAAAATTTTCTGCAACCTAAGAATCATCGCACTCAGGGCTATCACTTTGTCGGGAACACTCTTTATATCTCGTTGGCTATCGGCTATGGTCATGATGAGCATAGGTAGCTTAGCGAGGTCTTCCGAGCTACGAGCATACTTGATGAAGTAGTCGGGGAAGTGTTTAGAGAACGCAAGGATGACGTGTTCAACCTGCGGTTCTTCTACAAGGGTGTACTTATAGTTTCTTATTGGGTCAGGGTCTCCTGACATAGCTATGGCGAAGAGGTGGTTGTAGGTAGCGCTCTCGTAGGTGCTTACTCGTATAACTCTGTTCTCTCCTTCCTTGATAGCATTTACCTGCAACTCTATGTCGTTGTAGATGCTACGCATATCGGGGAACTTGCGATTAACGATTTCCCGAATCGTGTCATCACTCGCCTGCACGCCAAGCTGGTTGAGTACCCACAGCACCCTCCCTTCATACAAAGAACGCAACTCCTCTCTCTCTGCATTGTTTGCAGGTTCAAAGTTGATGCAGGTGAAGCGACTAAGTATTGGGGCTGGTATCTTCTGAATGTAGTTGCAGGTGGCGATAAATCGCACGTGTTCGCTACACTCTTCCATCACGGCACGTAGGGCATTCCACGCTTGTTCGGTCAGCCCGTCACACTCTTCAATAAGTATGAACTTCTTCCCTCCGTAGACGCTCATCGTCATACAGAAGTTGGAGACCTCCGTTCGGATAACGTCAATACCATTCTCCTTTGAGCCGTTGATAAGTAGCAGGTCATCTTCATGACCCGCCACAAGTATCTTGGCTACCGATGTCTTCCCCATCCCAGGGGGAGAGTGCAGGAGGATATTCGTATCTTGATATTGCTCCAGCTGTTCCCTCAGTCTCTTGACCAAGAGAACCTCTCCCATCTGTTTGGGGCGGAATTGTTCTACTAACAGACTTTTAAGCGTTTGCATTTTCTCTGTTGAATGCTTCGTGATTATCAACTTCAAAGCTGAGCTTAGACTGCTTCATCTTGTCGGAGTAAAGCATTGCTCTCTGAAGTATCATAGAAGCTAAGCGTGGGTTGCCTACGAGCTTGTATGGCTCACCTGATAGGGCTTCTTCCTTGCGGTCAAACTTGTTCGTGAAGAACGTGATGTTGTTTGCCACACGGATGAGGTTGTCAGCAATATCCTTTTGACCACATCCGAAGACGGACATTGTTTCGGAGATTGCGATATGCACCCCTACGTTGCTTCGGAACTCTGCGTGTCTCTTTTCGTCTGCCTCGTCAAGCACGCTCAGGCGTGTAACCACCTCATCCATCATTGCAGAAGAAGTGATGAAGCTCGCAAAGACTTCGTAGTTAGGAATGACGGAGCGAGGACGGAAGTAATCTGCATACACACCATCAAGACCACGTGCGCCAACCCCGAGGAGAACATCTTCATCGTTGATGTCGGGAGACAGCATTGGAATCTTATCAAACGCAGTCAGCTCAATATCACTGAGGAAACCGATAGACGTATCAGCCTTGATGTATGCTCGGATGTTCCCGTGTCCATTACGAGCGCACGCAATCGTAGCGAGTGCGATGTTGAACTGAGATACAATCTTGAACACACGACCTGAAACGTGCTTGAGGGTATGGTAAACCTTCTTAGCAACGTGACTATCACGGAAGATAATATCACGTACCGCTGAGCGCAGGCTCTTCTTCGCACGTTCCATATCGCAGTAGTCTCGGTAGAGGATGAGGAAGCAAGACTTAGCAACATCGCAAAGACTCATCGTGTCTTCTTGTGGGGCTGGTAAAAAAATGACATCCTTAATTTCGTCAACATCTGCTCGGTAGTCCTCTTCAAGGAAGTACTTGGAGAAGATTTCCGAGAGGACATTGACAACCCCGTGCGCAACTACGTCTACGTCAATATCAGCTGGTGATGTCTTTGCCACCCATAGCTCTACTGACTTCTGAACGACAGAGCGCATCTTAGCACCACCTACACGTGCCATTGCGAAGATGTCTGTCACAGCACGGAAGATAACATCACCGAAGAAAATATGTGGTGTATTCCTTGCTCGTAAAATTTCCTCGTTGAGGCTATCAACATTGAATATGTCACGATTAAGTGTACGGTCTGCGAGGAAATACCCGAACTTCATTGCCATGCTTGAGCTGATAGCGTTAGCTCCCGAAGCGATTACACTCTTAACAATCTTTGAGATTTCTACATCATCAACAACATCGTACATATAGGGGTCATCCATATGTGACTTGATAATAGTTTCAAGGATAGGAGAGACGTGGTTAATCGTAACATCTTCCAATGCACGACCTGCATGCTCATTGTAAATGGAGAGCAGAGGTGCGGCAAACGAAGGACGACCAAGGGTGAACATATCCATCACATCATAGGTCTCGTCCTTGTAGTTCATCTGTCGGATGTCGGCAGAAAGGAGAGGTACGGAGCAACGAGGGTTCTCAGCCCAGCTGTAATCCTTCCAATCCACACGACCCGTGAACATACCTTCACGTAGAGCCGAACGGAGTGCCTTGGTCACTTCAACGACAGCGGGACGAACCTGCTTGTTGAACTTGTCAAGAGCATACAGACCTACGCTTGAAAGAGCGTTGTTGAGGTCTTCGTACTCGTGTCGGTTATATTCCGCACGCCCCTTACGGATACGTTCAAGAACATCCGTGAGCGTACCATAAGCGTACCCAAGCGAGTTAGGAAGTTCGTCAAGGAACTCATCAAGCTCACCTTCTGTCATTCCATTGAAGACCTCACGCTTCTTGGCTTCTTTCTCTGATGACGATAGCTTATATGGATTTACCTTATTCTTCTTTACAACCTTAATCCCCGTTTCATCGAAAAAACAAGAGACCTCGTTCATTATTTGTTCTTCCTGCTCCTTAATGCCGTCCATAAGGAGCATCATAGGGTGAGCCGAACGTTCAACCTTATCCTTGATAGCCGAAGGGATGTTGTCAAGCATAATCTGCTCCTGAGCGATAACATCCATAATCTCCTTTGGCGCACGGAGGATTTTGTTCTCAATCATCTTACGCACCTCGTCATCATCGTGCAGAGAGCGTTCATAGCCTCCCTGCTGAAGCATACAGCGAGAGATAATCGTAAGAGCTTCAATGACCTTTGACATCGTGAGCTTCTTCAGCTCGGAGACACTGAGGACACCATTGGCAAGAACAATCTTAGATGCTACGCTTGGGGAGAGCGTGTGGTCAAGAAGGTTCTCCATTGGTATTTCCTTCCAATATCTCTTTACCTTACCAATTTCCTCAGCGAGGTGTTCACCTGCTGGGTCTACGGAGAGGAGATGCCACAGCTCCGTGTAGAACGTGACGAAGTCATAATCCTTTCTCGTAGGGTCGTTTTCTCTGTTGAGAAGGAACGCATACCACAGACCTGCCATCACCTTCTTGATGATTTGGTTCATATAGGTCTGCTCGTTATACCCAGGAACGACACTCTTCAGGTATGCACGAGAGGATGGGGCGAAGTTCTCTGCAACATACTTTGCGAGTTCCATTTCCGTGTATGGAGCGTACTCCTTCATCTTCCCATAACGAGCGACATTGTCTCGGATGTTTTGCCACAGCCCATACCCCTTCTTGCTTTCAAGAGAGGAGGCGATACGCATGGTGATGAAGTCGGTATATGTATCAATACCAATGATATGCTTATCATCGTGCTTGATGACACCGCTCGTCTTCAGGCTGTTGGAGTAAATCTTCCCGTAGTGTTGGTCAGTGAGCTTAGAATAGCCACGTGCGCCACTCTTCGTTACATAGGAGAACGAGAGACCACCACGCTTTTCATCGCTCTTCACCCACTCAAGGTACTCATTCACAATCTGAGAAAGGCTTTCGTAGCAATATGCCGTACGAAGGTAATCCAGCTGAGCCATCTGTTCCGTCAGGACATCAACCATCTCAGGGTAAAGCGCAACCTCTTCCTGCTTGGGGATGCCGTTAAGCTCAAACACTCGGTCGTAAAGACGGGTAATAGTATCCCCTTCTTCGGTGATAATGGTGAGGGCAATATCTGCCATCTCCTCTGCCTTCATTCGTGGGAGGTTGTATTCCTTGGAGCGAGAGCGGTCTTCGTCAGACACTCTACGGAGGAGGTTCATCAGGAACTTGTTCTTCTTCCCGATTTCATCCATACCAATACCCGTGGTTGAGATGTAGATTGAGCTATCAGGCTCAATGTACATACGCATAGCAAGCCCGAACACGATGATGCGGGACAGCGTCTGCTTGAGACCTGCCATTGACGTATCGTTGCTATCGTAGTTGATTGCGATATGCACGAAGTCCTCTGAATGCACGTCATCGGTGATGGTGAATGCCTTTTCGTAGTCAATACCAAGCACCTCGCTCTTCTCCTTGAGGCGTTCCAAGTGTTCCTTACGGAATACCAGCATCTCAGACTTCTTAATGAGGCGTTCTACAACACCGAATGTCTTCATCTCAAGGAGTGAGGAGAAGCGTTCGTAGTTGTTTGGAACTTCAACGGCTGTCGTGTAGATGTACTTAGCACCCTTGATAAGGACGTTCTTGGACTCTACCGCTCCGTAGTACTTCACGAAGTTGTTGTTGATTACGTAGTCGGCATTCTTGTACCAAAACGCAGTATTCTCCTTCTTGAAGTTCTCAAATACCTCCTTCGTGATGTCGGCATTCATTCCCATCATAAGGACATTCATAACGATTTCAATGAGGTCTTCCCCATCAAAGTCGGTATCAATGTAGTTGAGGTCGTTTACGATACCACGGAAGTACACGTCTTCGGGGATGTAATGCGAGAAGTCAGGGATGAAAGCATCCAACTGCTGTGCGATAATTCGTCTTTCGATAAGACGCTTAATCAGCCATCTACGTCTACCCTGCCCGTCACGTCTCTTTGGACCTACGACAGAACCGATTGAAGCATCATACTTCATAGGAATCGTAAGACCCATCCAACCGCTATCCTTGGTGAAGATGAAACGCTTGTCTACCCCAACAATATCACTCAGAGAATTGATGGTGTAGATATTCCTCAGAGACTCGTAAATCTTCATAGCCAAGTCAATACGTGCTTCTGCTTCCTTACTATCTCCGAAACCTTCCTGCTCCTTGTAAAGGTTCAGCTTAGCCTTAACACGTTCCTTATTCAGCGTATCTTCATTACGGCTCTGATAGGAAGCAAGTGCGGCTCTCCTGAGGATTTCAAGCTGGCTATCAGTATGGAGCGGCACCATGCGCTTACCATCTGAACGAGTGTAAGCGGTCTGACTACCTTCCACAAAACCATCATTCCAAATGTATCGTGCAAGGTGGTAGTGGCGTGGCTCGTGACCTGAAAGTCGCTGATACTCAACCTCTTCGCCAAGACGATTAGCTCTGTCAAGGTTGAAGATGAAGTCCTTTTCAGCCTGCCCCGTAATCATAAGGCAGAAGTCCTCCGTCACGTTATGCGTGATGCGGTCTTTGAAGATTGCCATCATAGCGAGTGTGCAGAGTTGCTCAGACCAAATCTCACCGATACGATGGGCATCATAGATAGATACAACCTTGTCTTCCTCCTTTACGTTAGGGTCATTATCTTCCTTACGGAAACCCTTGAGGACGAGGTCAGGCATATCCATCTGACGCATACGACCGAGTGCCCATTGAGGCATATCACCCTTAGCGTCATACGCCTGCCCTGCGAGCGTTGCAGTGGTGAATACAATCTGACCCTTACGCTTCTTCCCCTCATCCATAAGGTGAACGTTCTGTGTCGTAATCTGCCCTTGCGTTGCAGGCTTAACACGGATGATAGCACCTTCTTCAATGATACGGAACTCACCACCTACACGTCCTGGGAATGCGCACTGAGAGGCATTGAGTACTCGTCTGTCCGCCTGCATATTGCACATCGCCTTGATGAACGAAGCCAAACGCTTTGCCGTAGACATATAGACGAACTCATCCTTGATGGAATCAGTGAGGAGGAAATAGCAATGGTACTTTCTTCTATTCTCTGAGGAGGAGAGCGATTCGTGAACGAGGAATGGGACGTTACCCGTAGACTTGATATTGTCCACGAAGTCGTCAATACCGATAGCACCTACATCGTCAAAGTCAAGGAGCATAACATCGGCACAGCGGAAGTTCTTTGACCTCTTAGCCGAAATCATAAACACGTCCTCATTCTTATCCGTGAAGAGGTGGCAGAACGTCTTCTGCTTGTCAAGGATAAGAGATGCGAACTCGCTGATAGCTTCCTTCCAAGGTTTGTTGATGATGGTGCGGTCAAACTGCATTGCAGAAAGACCACCCTTCTTCTGCTTGTCCTCCTTGCTATAGATTTCAAATCCATCACGGGAGAACGAACAGCGGATGGTGATATTCGTCCTTGGGTTGAGTGTTTCACCCTCAGGGATTATCCGCTGAGAGCACTTGGTGGCAGTAGGGGCGTACACCTTTCTGTCGTTGTAACCTCCTTCACCAATCGGAGTGAAGGAGAGATTGTCCTCTAATCGCTTCTTGCTCATAAGAGAAAGTAGTTTTTATGATGTGCTATTGTAGCTAATCTTGTTAATAATTCCGTATCGGCAGTAGGGAGTGCTTTTGAGGGCACTCCCCTGCCTACATTATTATAGTAATCAAAATTGTACGTACACATCGTTGTTGAATTATATGCTATTGGTATATCGGAGGTGAAGCGTTGTCTGAATGAGGTCGTTCCTTGTCGGGCAAGACCCATCGCCTCGTCCACTATTTACCATACAGCAAAGATACAAAAAAGATATTCATCCGCCAAATAGTATATTTTTTTTCGTTTCAACCAATATATGTCATCCTGCGCTTCGCTTCGCTCAGCTTGATAGACCTTACACCTTTCTTTGGGTATGTTATGGAGGTGTTAGATGAGGAATACTACGCTTCGCTTCGTTCAAAGAAAAAAGTTATTACACCTACGGAATGTATATAAAAAGTATTCCAACCTATATGCTTCGCTTCGCTCAGCTCCCTTTATGTCTTTTCTTGTTTGTTATGGTGAATGACCTGCGCTCCGCTCCGCTTCGCTATCTTCTTTCCTCCTCTTTCTACCTCCTCAGCTACGCTTCGCTCCGCTAAAAGAAAAAGTATTATTACCTACCTATTGATATAAAAAGTATATCCATCAGTTCCGCTTCGCTTCGCTCAGCGTTCCTTCTTTGTTAGGTATGTTATGGTGAGGGTAAGTTATGGTGAGTGGTGGTGCGCTTCGCTTCGCTCAGCTTCCTTCTCTTCCTTACTTAGTTTGGTGATGTTGTTACTTACCTACCTTATGCGCTTCGCTTCGCTCAGCTTCCTTTTAGGTTAGGTTAGTTTGGTTTTGGTGATGTGTTTAGTTTGTTATGCGCTCCGCTTCGCTACGCTACCCTTTCTTCTTTTGGGATTAGGTTACTCGCTCCGCTCGTTGTCGCTTCGCTCCAAGTTACGCTGAGTTGATGTAATACTATGTACTCCGCTTCGCTCCGTCTTTTCAAGTTGGAGTAATAGTTTAGATAGTGTAGTAAAAGTTAGACTAATATAATAATATATATATATAATAGGTATAACTTTTATATAGTAATATATATAGTATATAAAGAATACAATACTATAGTATACTCTCTACTACTGGTATTGCGTCAATTCTGATTTCACCCACCCAACCTACCAAACCAATCGGGTAAATACCCTACATTCACATTCACCCAATGAATTTCAAGTCCCAACAGATAATACTTAACGAGAGTTCTTCAAGGATAGTCATCCAAGTTCCTCGTATCATTCAGACCCTCCCTAATCAGGCTTCGGGAGATATGCGTATTGATGACTATGCCTATGGGTATTCACTCAGGGTGAAGTTTGACCCCTCCGACCTTGTCAAGATGGAACAGCTCGCCTTGCATATCAATGGCGTTCCTCTCGTCTTTGATGATGATGGCAGGGTCGTATCATCGCATATACTCTATCCTACGCTCTCTGACAGCTTCTTTCTCGTCACGATGAGGGGGAAGTCCGCTAACGTGTCTTTCAGGCTTCTGTCGGAGCTTATCGTGACGATAGGTAAGTCTAATCCATTTGAACGTGTAGACAAGCTCCAAGGCTCGCATACGATTTCCTCGCTATCCCAACAAGCCCAAGATGGAACGATAAGATATACCCCGAACTATTACCTCGGCAAAGAAGAAGACCTCACAACGCTCTTTAATGACGAACTGATAGCCAAGGCTTACTCCTTCCACGTTAGAGCGCACGAGAGCCGTTCTGTGGTCTCTCAGGGGGATAGGATAGCTCCGTACTATGGCTACTCGTTCCAATCGGCTATGCTCCTTAGGACGAACCCTAAACTGACGGGTAACATAAAGCTGGCTATTGACTCACAAGGGAAGATAAGCCTTGATACCTTCCCCGTTAATCCGCTCCTTGGTTCAAGGCAGTACTCTTCTAACCCCGTGAGTGGGATGGGCGTTTATGGGGATGACGTACGTAGGCTTTTCTCTCTGATGCCTAAGGGTGTCTTTTATGACGAACCTTCATCGGAGACAGCAAAGGACAGAACAGCCGATACGGGCGGTCTTGATATGACCTATATGTATGGTGGGACAACGAATGTAAATCCAACCCACGAGGAGGGGTTTGTCTTTTTAGCTCCGCTATACCTAAAGGAAAAGCTACCCGACTTCTTCGCTGTATTCTCCGTTCCAACCAAAGACCTTGGGTTAATTGACAACCAAAGTGGCAACATAGCATCTTTTTTGATTGAGAATGGTAGGCTCGTTTCTTCTTGGTCAATGAAGCAAGGGACGCTTCTTGGTGACTACCTGAGGCGACATTACAGCGAGGCTATCAGGTATCCATCTCCATATCTTCTCCAACCAAGTATTGAGGACGGGGAGAATGTTTTTCGTGGCGTAAGTGTAAGAAGTGGACTTTTTACGAGCGCAACGGAGCTGAATTACCACGCTTTTACGGGTGCTAAAAAAAGTGAATACCCTACGGAAACATACAACAAATTCATCTCAGGTGCTTACGAAAGGAATGAACTCGTGCATCCTCATATCATCAATATGGAGTATTACTTTGATGACAATGAGGTGGAGACGCTCTCGCTGAATACGTACTTCGGGCTGTACCTCACGGAGGAGGAGATAGTCAAGTACGATATGATAACCCTTATGCCAAATGGGGACGCAAGGTGCTACAAGGGGAATGACGGGGAGTACAAGGACAACGACCTCTTCCTTCACGCAGGTGAGATGAAGGATAAGCGTATCATATACGGACTATCATCGGGGAAGAGTTTGCTTCGTGTAAGGAATGAGAAAGACCTGAAAAAAGCGATAACCTCGGGGTCTCTATTAAAAAATAATGACGTAAAGGCGACTTTTCGCATTTCCTCTATACCCGAAGAAAACGAAGGAGAGTTCCTTACCATGTCACTTGAAGAGCCTTACACGGAGGGTTCGCACTTCAGGATTTTGTTCTCACGAGAGGGGGAATACAACAGACGTGTCGTTAGCGATACAATCGTAGAGACGGACAAAGCTCCCGTTGTCGTTGATGTTGTCGTTGTGAAGAAGAAGTACAAGGATGGGGTGTCGCACGTGCTTCGTACAGAGATGACGGCTAATGGGGTAAGGCAAAGACTGCTCGCAACACTTTCAGCGAAGTCTGAAAAGGAGCATATTGATGCGAACGCCATCTACTACAAAATTCACAAGGACGATGTCAGCTTCATCACGAATGAAAGGCTGGTGAATGACAACCACCATGACGGACACGTATTCAGGTACTACTCGGGGCTTGGTGGTCAGAGGAGTGAAGACTACGTAGGCGGATTGAAGGTAACACACACCCCATTCAAAAATAAGTATATCGTCCCTTCCGATATACCAAATATGTTCATCTACAAGGATAGGATAAACCTCGGTAAGAGGAGGAAGATGCGTGACAATGTTATTCTTCCATTCTCACCTGAGGATGACCTCACCTCTGTAACCCCAATAGTGTATCACGTTTCCATAACAGAAACGGGAGACGTGGAGACGTTCATAAAGAGGATTAAGCTGGCTCTTCGTAAGGTGATGGAGGAGCAGAATGATGTGTCGTTCCAAGTCAAGGATAACGGAGTGACAAGGCTTGATATATTCACCAAGCATAAGGCTACATACGCTCAGATTATATACCCCAAGGGTAACACCATCGGTTTTATACATACGTTCTTCGGAAGAGAAAAGTTCGCTCCCAAGGTTGAACTCTACAAGGATTCTGTGAACGCATCCATTCAGGATAGGCTCTTCTTCTTCCGAGAGGACAAGAAGGTGGCATCCATCCTCGGCAACTCAGACTTCCAAAATATGGGGGATAGGTATCATCAGTGCGTTGGGTTTATGCCCATATCGGATGATATGGTTGAGGTCTATGAAAGCCCTGAGCGTATTAACGAGCTTGTGTCTCTTGGAGGTTGGGTCTCGGTATGCAATGGTACGATAGCTCCATCAAAGGATTTTGTTATAAGTAATATCTCTCAGGATATACGTGAGGACAAGGCTCTTCGTTCGGATGGCGAATATGTCGATATTGAGCTTGCACGATTGTCTTTCAACGAGACGAAGGTGAAGGCTATCATCTCTCCATTCGGGGTCGGACGCTCCGTTGTCTACAACGGGAACAACGACTGCCACAAATCCAAGTATGTGAAGTTCTATGGGAATGACCCCGTGCAGTTGTCTCGTATGGCGGTTCATCCATTCCACGATTTGGCTACGTCATCGTACGAAGCGATTAGACAAGCTACGGCAAGGTCTCCGTTTGTGTATAACTTCTCTTCATCGGAGAAGCTGAACCCAAGCATAGACCTCAATGACTGCCGAATATACAAGATTATAAGTGGAGGTATCAACGGGATTAGTGTGGATAAGTTCTCCACATATCCACCATCTGTTTTTGAGTATGTCAAGACAGACCTTGAGCGAAGCAATATCCCCAACTATTACAACATAGAACTCACGTTTTCTTCTGATACTCAGATAGTTGAGGTTGATTTAGATACAAATCCTCTTGACGTAGAACCTGCTCAGGTTCTCTCACCTGCATTTAGGGATGGGTATATCAAGTCTATGGAGGATAAACTACCTCTACTTACATCTTCTGACTTCCTCTTTAGGAATATCGGGATACACGAAGAAAATGCAGGTCTTGTCGGTAGCTATGGGGCTACTCAGAATCCAACCAAGATACCTTCGGTGGATACCTCGCTTCTCGTTGAAGTGGATGGCGTGCGTATGTCCATATACAACTACATTGAAAGGTATGGCGATACGTCAATTTTTGATAGGGTGTTTGATAGGGCGATAGACTACACGCATGGTGTATATCAGCCAAATTCAGAAACGCTCCAATTCTTCATTGACAATAGCCTTGCAACTATATCGGTTAAGGGTAACTTGAAATCAAAGATACCCCTTAGCGAGCTATCTCGTTGTTCCGTTGCCGTGCTGGGTGTATCTACTCCATTGGCGTACCCCGAGGTCATCATTGATAGGTTCTTAGGTAGGGTGTATATCCTCACGTCACTTACGGGGACATCAGCCGTAATGGGAACTTCGTATGTATATGGTGATAAGGATTGGAGACGTGTAGCGACATCATCGTATTCCATTAACCCCTCCAAGCGTATCTCCATAGACAGCCACTTTGACGGGGATAGCTCAGAAGGTACTGATATCTATGGATACAGCGGTTCGTTCAGAAATAGTAGCTATCTCATCCAAGAGTGGAACAATGGGTTCTTGTCAATTCCAACTGATAGGGTGAATGTCTCCAACGGAGTATTCTCTGTTCCAAGCTCGGTTATCCCATCGGCAATGTTGAAGTCAAGAGGTAGCTCATTCACCGAGCCTACGATGTCTCACTTCTCGGTCGGGAATATCGGGCAACTCATTTCGTCTATGGTGGTGTCAGGTGAGACGCAAGCATCGCTTAGCGTGTCTGAAATTCTGAACTTGATAAAGTCTTCACCAATGAGGATTTCCATCAGGAACAAGGAGCATAAGGAAACATACCTAACGAGTGGGGATGACTTCACCATCGGCATTGAACGCCTCCCCGTAGGGTCTGCACTAAGTAGGAGCTTGGGTCACTATGACGTATGTACGCTACCTATGTTTAAGTACGGCTCTATGGTGGGCGGTGGCTTTGTCGTTCGCTCGGTAGGCTCTGCCACGGCATTCAGACTTAATGGTGATAACGTGGAAAGGGTTACAGACCTGAACGTGCTATCCACCTCACCAATCAACAACGGCTCAATAAAGACGACACTATCAACGAAAAAGATGATGTCGTCAGACGGATTCGCCATCAAGGGGAAAGATGGTATCACCATTCTTGTTGATAAGTGGACTATCGGGGATGACCTTACTTTTGATATATCCACATCTCAGTCGGAAGGTAAGCAGGTGGATAAACTGAGGATTGAATGTAATATCACCAAGGGGGCGTTTAACGCCCTTAGGAGAAATGAAATCTTCTCCTCTGAAATTGGTTGGATAACGTCAGAAGAGGAACGTAATAGGTATATTAACTCGTTTATTACTAAATACCTATCGTTAAAGGATGACCTTTCTGTGTCGGTGTTTAGTAGGGTGAGAAGTGTTACGGATACTCCTGATGTTCTCTTCACTGAGCAGGTAGAAGGTATGGAGCAGATGAAGAATGTATCCACCTCAATCGCAGAAGTAAACAACAACCTTATCTACTACATAGACATCAAGGATATTGACGATAGGAAGTTCTTTGTCTCGGTAGGTATTTCGTCTATAATAGGTTAAAGGAACGCACAACGAATGAACGCAAACGGTAATATAAAATACGCTCCTGGGTTTCCAACCTATGGAGTGAAGGGTGACACGGGAGGTAAGGGTAAGGATGGCTCTTCATTGTACTATACGAAGTACCTCCTTTCAAGTTTCATCTCCGACTCGGCAGAAGCAAACGCTGAAAGAATAGAGGTGACGAAAAGGATGAACCAAGGTCTTCCTATCAACAACTACGAGAACTCATCAACAAAGGTTACATACAATGTTGGCGACATCGTTATTGATGGTGGCGGTTCATTCTTCAGGGTAACTGAAGCCAATGGTCGCCTTGACCTATCAACCGAGCCTATCCTCTCCGTTCAGAATTGGGGAGCAAATGCACTTAGTGGGGTCATCCCTATTGACGTTAGCCGTGAGGTAAGCGAGTCGGTACTTGTCAGAAAGAACGATAGACTTATCCTTTCTCCTCCAATCAATGGTGTGGATATTATCGCCAATAGCGTTACGGAGGAAGACTTAAAGGCTTCTGAGAATGTATCACCCAATGCAGTCCAAAGGGTCATAGGTGGAGTGCCTATGCAGTACAACGGGTACAATATCGTACCTATGAGTTCCTTCATCTCTTTTGACTTGGATGGTCTGCCAACCTACCTGACGATATATTACAACAAGTCGCTGGGTACGTGGGGGATTGAATCTAACTCGTCACTTGTGCTTGACCTGCCCATATTCTCAAGTAGGGCGGGAAGTGCCGACACGAGGAGGGTAGATGGCTACGAGCCTCTTGAGGTCTCCTCCATCGGGATGAAACGATTTATCTACAACTCGTTCTTCGCAAAGTCGGCAAACATCCCAGCAAAGAAAGAAGTACCATCTGAGTACCTGATGAAGTACATTCATTCGGGTGGCGAGCTTGGTGCTTATGTCTACCTCAACACTCAGAAGGACGGCAAGCCCGTGGAGAGCGAGTTTGTCGGTCGTATCCAACTTCGCAGGGACGACATTAGCCAAATGGGCGTTTCGTCTGCAACGGAATACGTGCAGAGTATTGATTCCGTGAGGGATACGATTGCGAAGAAAATAGAAGGCAAGAAAGACGAGAAGTCTTCTCTTGTCGCCATGTACCTAACTATCCTTGACTCTGTCGAGGTCGTCATAGATTATATGTAGAATGTTAAAGACGGGATTACCATCGCTTGGAGTATCAGGCAAGAAGGGAGACGCAGGGAAGGACGGATATAGTGCCATCTTTGGTCATCCTTCGGACTTCTTCATGAGCGGTCTTGATTATATTGGATACAAGAACTCCATAGTGTCTGATGACGAAGAGGATGACTACCAAAAATATCTTATCCGAACGGGTGATAAGAAAGCTCCCCAAGGGCAAGTGTATCGCAGGCTGTATGCCAACCCGAAGGATGTAAAGCTGTTCAATGCGAACGGAACGATGAGGTCGGATGTCTTCAGCGTCCTCCGCTCCAAGCTATACGAATGGAACTCACCTAACTCGCCATATTATGTGTATGGATACCCATACGGGGTGACTCCAACACAAGAGATGCTTATCCCTATTGATGGTAATCCAAGGCACTACTTTTACTCTAACGTGGATTTCAGGGCTATGCTCAGCAAGAAGATGATGCTGAAGCCCAATATCGCAAAGGGTGACGACTTGTTTGTTCTTGCTGGTGTCGGTCTAAAGAAGGTTAAGGTTGATGGTTCTATGGAGGATATTTCCGCTGAGACATTCAACCGCATCTTGCAAGATACCCCTAACTTTATCAGCGATAGCATTTGGCATCGTAATGGTAGGGTATGCGTATCTTCATTAGTCGGGATTAGTAATGCAGGTCGTGTTGATAGTGGTCGTATCGGTCATTACAAAAGGGAGAACCCTGCATTCTCGGCATCCGAGTTTATCAACATCTTAGATTATCGTGCTAACCGATTTTCATCGTTACCGCTCCTATCAAGGGGTGCTGTCGCTGATGTTGATATTAGCAAGGATAGGACGATAGCTATATCAGGAAGCAACTTCATCGCTCTTGAGACTGACCTACGCTCCTTCCGAATTGGAAGTAACAACAACGGGATTACCCTTGACGTTAAGGGTCTCCACGTAAACAAGTCTCTTAATGAGTATCAGCTCTACGAGACGAAAAACCTTGACAAGGCTGTATCCTCAGAGACCGCTAAGGAGTGTGTGTTCCCGATTGACTTTGACGAGTACGTAACAAGTAAACTGCCCTACGTATATGAAGACAAACCCGTATGCAAGGTTGGTATCTACATTCACGGGGACGATAGCAGTATATCATTTGCAATCTCTCCAAGTGCTGTGTCTTCAATATCGGGTGGGGTACGAGTTATGGCTGTTAATACGTCAAAGGGGAAGTTTGTCGTACAGCCAACGGACTTTTACGACATAGTCCCGTCAAAGGTTTACACCATAGAGATGAAGGAGAATGACATCTTGGAACTCTACCGAGATGTTACAGCTGAGAGTTCTCAGTATATAACGTTCTCCATCGTTCCGTTTGTACTTAATGATGGCGTGCGTATCTTCAAACGACCCATTGAAAGAGGAGCGAGAGTAGAACTCAAAGATGGCACAATAAAACTTGTCCCCATACAGCAGTTTATGAATAAGTCCGAAGGGGCATTGTCTTTCGTAACGGACTCTTCTACCCTTATTGATACCTCGCTAAAGAGGAATATCATTCCAGCTGTTGATGGTGCTACCACGTCTATGTCAGACCAAAAACTGATGAAGATTTTCTTCCCAACGGCTAAAAACTCTGACGGCTCTGTATTGTACGATAGGATTGTAAAGGTTCAGATTAACGGAGTTGATGTCCCTATCGCAAAGGAAGTCAAGGCGAATGCTCCATTGTACTACGCTGATGGGGTGTACTCAGGAGTTCAAAAGGTGAACCTATCCAACATTACGCACAACACATTTGTCCATTTCAGACAGCCCTATTACCTTGACAATAGCGTTGCAATACCATACATCTACGGGAAGAACATACCAACTAAGTATGCGAACGAGAAGGAAGCCTTGCTGAGTACAAACCGATTCTATCAGAGCATTGAAGAAGGTTCAAAGCGAGTGCTCAATATATCGTTCACAACGGATGGTGGTAGGACATACGATTGGTCTATCTCTCAGCCATTCTACGAGGACGAGAGAAGAAAGCCTGCACTTTCTTTTGAAGGGGTTGATAAGCGTTTTATGAACGCTATGGAAAAGAATAAGAGCCTGAGTTCTAATATGTTAGACATATCAAACACGCTCACGTTCTCAAACTTAGACCCTACGAATTGGTCTCGCATAGCAAAGGATATGGAGAGGTCTCAGGTTTACGTAGCAACGCTATGTAGGCTTGGGAATATCAGCCCATTTATGGTATCAGATGGTAGCTTATCCAATGGTGTCGGTAAGCTGAACAAATCGGTAGCCTATGGTGAGCGAAAGATTGTGTCTCCATTTATTAAGGACAAGTTCTCGCAAGCAGGAGACGAAGAGCCTATGCAGGTCTCCATTTCTCTTGTTGCTGAAAACAACGTTATCATACCCGAGGGGGATGCAGTAAAAATTACAAAGGGCAAGGCTTCCATAACCGACTTTATGAACGACAGCGTCCCATTTGCTATCCTTAGGGAAAAGAACGCTGACGCTTCAATGAGCAAGGAGGTTGCGAAGAATATCCTTGATATGCTTATCTCCGAAAGTCCCGCAGTGCGTGATAAGGACGTGACAACTGAACGTGTAGCGCATCAGATTGGTCTGATGAGCCAAGAGCGAGATATGAAGAACATAACGTCTATCGCAACTCTTGGGAATAGTAGGTATGAAAGTGGCTTCTTTATCATCGTCTCTACGATGAACTATCTTGTAGAACATAGTGAGGTGAACATATCGCTGAGGCTCAAGATTGACAACCCGACATATGCGGATATTGAACTTCCTATAAGCGTAGACCGAATGATGTTCTTCTCCCCTTCTGTTGATGATGGCGGGAGCATATCTTTTGACCCTAAGTACGACATAATTAAAACGTTCAACTACCTCAACGAAGAACCCGTTCTTATGAACGAGACGAGCGCAGACCTCTCGTCAGGCATAACCCAGGAGAGCGCAATGTATGGTAGGTACGTTAAGAGTAGCGTGGTATCTTCAAGGGGTGTTTATTCGGTGATGCCTATTGAGATAGGAGTTAATCAATTAACGACAAAAGAGCTTAATAGCATCCCCGACCAATATACGACTTGGGGTGATTTCAATGGAGTTGATAAGACTACTTCCATTTACATTAAGCCATACCTTACCAATAGGATGTTCACCTCAGGTGGTACGTTCTCAAATGAGTTTATGCTCCCTACGCTAAGCTCGCTGTTTGATGACGATACGTACTTCTCCATTAAGCCCATCTCGGAGACCAACAAGACTCTACTAACTCTTGACTATCCAAAGCGTACCTTCAATGGGAATAAGATAAACGTAGGACATTCCAATGAGGTAGTTTACAACGGGAAGGTGTACAAGAAGATTGGCGGAAAGGTTGAGCTTGACTTGGATGTAAACATTCCGCTCTTCACGGATGACGAGCTGAAGGCAAGGTCTTTTTGGAACAATGAGGAGAGCCATTCTCCGCTCACATCTTCTCCTTTCGCTCGGATGTTTAGGAAAATACCTTCCAATAAGCACGTCTACTCTAATGGATACCTATTCCAAGACGAGGAGAAGGCTTCGGTGGATACGGCTAAGAAGGCGAAGGAGCTTACGATGTCCCTTGATGAACTCAAGCAACAGCTGACGTATAAGGTCGTAGGTGTTTCCGAGGTCAAGGAGGATAAGATTAAGGGCGAGGTGGAAATATCCCCATATACGATAGACCTTGGAGAGGACTACCCCGTTGGACCTCTAATCAACCTTGAGAGAACTCGCCTCTCCTACAAATGGAGGGATAACTTCACTTCTTCGGTTACTATCTCACCAAGGATTGCGCAAGCCCACACGGGTAAGGGCGCAGAAGAAGACGCAGGGCATCTTTGGGTGTTCACCTTGCGAAACCCTAAATAACCGAACCATATTTGTATATTTGTGCGCTATTCCACATCTTTGCATTTGGAGTAGCGCACTCTTTTTTAACATTAAGACATATGTTCAATGCTATTGAAAATATCCAACGATGGTCAGTACATTAAAGTAGATGACCTTCAGGAGCATAAGACGTTTCAGCTCTTATCCTATATGACGGCTGAACGAAAGGATGCCTTTATCCTTAGGAAGCTCAACCCAAACATCCCCGTGGAGGAATCGTTTATGAGCGAGAACCTTATCGTTTCTTCGGGGTTATGGAAGGAACTTTACAACTTTGCTTCCGAATACAAAGAAGAGGTATCCCTTTCAGATGCTTTCCTACCAACTCTCATTGATACGCAAATCACGAAGGAGTACTTTGAGAAATACGTGTCAGACCTCTTTGAAGGTTCAGAGATACAACCATATGGTTATCAGAAAGATGCGGCTTATGCTGTGCTGAGATACCGAAGGTGCGTAGCGGAGATGTCCACGAGTGCTGGGAAAACGCTGACGAGCTATCTTATTTTTAAGTATATGCTTGACCACCTTGAGGAAACTAAGATGGTCTTCGTTGTTCCAAGCGGTGCGCTCGCCACTCAGACAATGGAGAAGTTCGTCCTTTATGATGGGAAGATTAACCCTGCATACAAAAAGGAGTGGAAGTATGAACTTGTCGGAGGAGGTAAGCCAGTAGCTAAGTTCAAGGGAGACAAATGCAACATCGTCTTCGGGACATTCCAATCCCTTCAAAAGGTGAACGTAGAGTTCTTCAGGAAGGTCACGGCTGTCGTAGGTGACGAGTGTCAGCATATCACGGCATCGGGAATGCAGGTGGTCTTTAGTCGTTGCGTGAATGCACGCTATAAGATAGGGCTATCGGGGACACCGCACAAGAAGAAGGGAACGATTGAATCCTTCACCTCTCAGTCGTACATGGGTCCAATCGTATATACCCTCACGAGCGATAAACTTATAAACGAAGAGAAGAAAGCCACTCCCATTGAGGTTGAAGCCATTGAGCTTGTCCACGACAATACGTATGGTGGATTAACCAACCTATACAACCACCGAATGATGCGCCCTACGGGTGATACACGAATGGCATCAATGCTATACAACGAAGAGCGTGAGTACATCCGAGCTTCGCACAAGCGACTTGAGTACATCTGCAACTGCATCGCAAGTGCAGATATGAATACCCTTGTCCTCTTCTCTGACGTTAAGGGTGACTACGGAAATCAAATCGTCAAGTGGCTTGAGGAGAATACCGACAAGACCATATACTACGTAGACGGAAGTACGAGTGTCGCTGAACGTGATGCTATGAAGGAGGAGTTTGAAAAGGACGAGACCAACAACTCTGTGTTCGTTGCTACGCTCGGAACATTCTCAGAAGGTGTGGACTTGCTAAGGCTTTGGTATATCTTCCTCGTGGAGACGACAAAGAGCGAACGCATCGTAGCTCAGGCTCTCGGTCGTGGTATGCGTCTCTTCAAGGGGAAGGAGAAGGTCATCCTTTACGACTTCAGGGACAACCTGAACTACAAGCCTAAAGGAGAAAAAGTCCCATCAAGTCGCTCCTCTTGCTACCTGATGAAGCACGCAAAGGAACGAGACGGGATTTACAAGGATAGGAAGTTCCCTCTGACCCATAAGAAGGTTTACTTGTAGTCTTCAAAAAGCATACTTTAAGCTCCTAACTAAAATAAGTAGGTTTCTAAATATCATACCAACCTGCTATTCTTAGTTAGGAGCTTTCACTATGGCAAAGAAAATCAAATACATATACCCATCAAGGGAGAACAGAGAGGATAGACGTTCTCCTATATATGCTGTCTACGCAGAAGAACACGCTCGTGACGGAGGAGACAAGAAGAAGGCTAAGGCACGCAACCTCGTAGACCTATCATCAACGTCTGCAAGGTGGAACACCAGCCTCATTGAAAACTCTTTCGCAAAGGGTTCTACTGAAACGTCCAATACAGCACTTAACTCATTCAACTCAATGTATGGGGGTAACGACAACATCTACCTAAATCCATACGCAGACGTTGTTGGTCAAGATGAGTATATCCCATATTACGATAAGAGATACTCCGTAAGGAGACAACAGCTCAGGGACTTTGCCAAGAACCCAACGATTGAGACGTGTCTTGATATTATATCCAATGAAGCCATCGTCTACGATACGAATGGGTACTTTGCCAACTTGGATATTAAGCTCCTATCAAGTGTCATCAAGCCTGACAAGAAAGGTCGTAAGTCGGAAGTGCTGGATGGTCTCGTCATGGCTTTCCGTGAAGTGTATCGTATATACAACTTCCACGTATCTGATGACGCTTGGAATCTTTTTAAGTCCTTCCTCATTGATGGTATCCTCGCATTTGAAATCATCTACGAATATACCACCGAGAATGGCATAATGAAGGCTACGGGTATAGCAGGGTTCAAGCAACTTGACCCAACTACCCTATATACCAAGATTAAGAAGGTAGAAGGTGTAGGGGATGTCAAGGTATGGATACAAGAAACATCAGGTGGGGCGATTGAAATTCCCGACTCCAATATCATCTACATCTCGTACTCAGGTAAGTACAACAACCTGAACGTATCCTACCTTGAACGCCTCTCAAGGTCGTACAACATCCTCAACCAGCTTGAAGGGTCACGTGTCATTTGGAACTTGATGAACGCTCAGAAGCGCACCAAGATTGTCGTTCCAATGGGTTCAATGCCTCCGCAGAAGATGCGTACAGAGCTTGCTCAGTTTGAAGCATTCTACAAGGAAGACATAAGCGTTGACTCGCTGAGTGGTGAAGTAAACTACAATGGTAGAGCAAAGTTCCCATTCGCAAAGACGATGGTATTCCCATCTAACGCACAAGGGACAACGGACGTATCTTCCATCGGTGATGACGGGTATGATATGAACTCAACACAAACACTTGAATACTTTTGGGATAGGTTCATCCAAGATACGCAGATACCTCGTAACAGATTCCCTAACTCAGTAGGGAAGGGTGTGGCTAACCCTTATGATTTTAATTCAGCTATTACGCACGAAGAGCATAACTTCCACCGATTTATCAATCGCCTTCGGGTAATCTTCAAAGAGATACTTATCAAGCCTACTTGGATTCAGTTCGCTCTTATGCACCCTGAATACGCAAAGCACGTCAAGCTCAAAGCCGCAACGACCATTGAGTTCATTGACGAGAATATCTTCGTAGATATGAAGGAGAGCGAAAGGCTCAAGAACGCTTCTGGGTATATCAACTCCCTCCTTACCATCCAAGAGGAGAACGATTCATCTTACATACCTGCCAGCTTTGCAATAAGTAAGTTCCTCAACCTATCAGCTGATGATATGATTGAGCTGAACGCCGCAAGAGAAGCAAGAAAGAAGCATCAGGAGAAGATGAAGGAAGAAGGCGAAGCACAAAACGGAGGTGGATTTGGTCAGATGGATTCCTTCGGGGGAGGTATCGCAGACTTTGACAACGGAGGTGGATTTGATGTTGGAGGCTCAGGAGGAAACTTAGGTGGCGGTGACTTCGGTGGCGCACCCGATACGGGTGGAGACCTCGGAGGAGCAGATACGGGAGCAGATACAGCAGGTGAACCTTCACTATAAATGACTATGGCAAACAAGAAGTATAAAGTAACCATCAAGGAAAGCCCAAAGAGCAAACCGCTCTTTGAGGCTGATGATGCGGCAGGGCACGGGAATATCCCTATCACCGATGTAGACCTACAACAAAAGGTGTCTGCAATAGATACGAGAGTAGCCCAAGCCCGTAAGACATATAACAACGAAGTGCTCAAAGCAAACAACGAACTTGAGTTAATCCGAAAGGAGCAGGTCAAGAGAAACGAAGAAAAAGCACGTAACGCAGAAAAAAAATCTGACGAAGATTCAGATAGTAAAACACCTGAAACAAAGGACGTTGAAAACCCTAACGTGGGTGGTTCGTCACAGCCAGCAGGAGAAAATTCTCCAAAAGATTTGGTGGATTAAAAAATCCTTCCTACATTTGCAATGTGAACGAACAACACGGCTCACCGAGTTCTTTGACATTGTTAGCAATTCAACCGAGACTGAGAATCTCGGAAAAGAAATTTTCATCAAGATTTGGTGGAACGAAAAACTCTTCCTACCTTTGTGGTGTGGGAGACAAACAAAACCCACCTCGGTCTTTGACATTCTTGATGATACAATAAAGAGAGGCTACCGAAAGGAGTCGGTGAAATTCCGATGACTACCCACGAGATAGTAGGGTGTAACCAGCACATTTGGTAGCTTCTGATATGGATGTAGCGCAGTTGGTAGCGTTCCGCATTTGGGATGCGGAGGTCGCAGGTTCGAGTCCTGCCATCCATACTAACCATTTTTCTCTGTTTTAATTCGGCTTGGACTTATAGCTCAATGGTAGAGCACTCGGCTGTTAACCGAGTGGTTCATGGTTCGACTCCATGTAAGTCCGCAATTTTCAAGTAGTAGGTTTGTAGCTCAATGGAAGAGTCCTTGGATAACCGAGGGGGTTCTTGGTTCGACTCCAAGTAAGCCTACCAATCTTCCGAAGTGACGGAATAGGCATACGTACTGCATTTAGGATGCAGGTTTTGTGAGTTCAAATCTCACCTTCGGAACGAGTTTTAACCCATCGGTAGGGACTACCGATTACACGGGTGGAGGGGAAGTAAGAGCCGTCCTTTCGGAAAGCCATTTCTCTGTGAAACCCGAAGCAGACAACCATTTAGGATGTTTGCAGTCCATGTGTTGCTCCGCAAGTAGTTTATACGATAAAGCACCGATAAGTCGGTAACGGCAAGTCGGGAAGCAGGTTCACTACCTGCCTTGCGGTCTGGTTTTGGTTCACAAATCTCATAGTTACTAATTTTGGGGCAGAAGCACTGAGAAGTACCGAAGCTCCTGATGCTCTATTCGTCTATCGGTTAGGACGCAAGATTTTCATTCTTGAAAGGGGAGTTCGATTCTCCCATAGAGTACTAATTTTTAATCTTCAAAAAGAGTTATCAAAATGGAAACTTTCGAAATCCCATTCCGTGGGCGTATCACCCTTGCACAGCATCAGGAGGTGATTCAACGTCACAACGACCAAGTACGTGAACAACGTCACATCGTTGAAGACCTTCAGGGCACTATCGCCCGACAAGCAGAAGAGCTTGAAGTATTTCGCTCCCGTCAGTCACGACTTGAAGGGCTGTTCACCGAGATGTTCTCGGGTGTAGTACGAAACATCGTTCTTGACACCTTCCGAGACGAAATCTTACACGGAATACGTGTAGATACCTCCGTCTGCTCACACTACGACCGACCCGATGAGGCAGATTCAAGCGTAGTGTTCATTGACCCACGTGATGGGTTTTCTTTTGAACAGCGAGAGCGATAATAACCAATATAATGAAGTCTCACGGATAGGCTTGCAAAAGCCGTCACTACTACGTGAGAAGCGTACCAGCTTGATGTTAATTAGGAGGTTAGCTACCACCTATTAGCACATCAAACTCAACAACGTACATGAGCTACCATATCGTCTGTCGTGGTAGGCTGGTAATCGTGGAACGTCTTCCACATCGTACAAAAGACCGCTCCTCAGGTTGAGCATGATGCGTATATGAGAGTGTTTGAAGTACGTAAGAATGCTAAACATATCCGCAATACCTGACAGACAATGGAACGTTAGTTCAGTTGGTTAGAATACCTGCCTGTCACGCAGGTGGTCACGAGTTCGAGTCTCGTACGTTCCGCTATCGCTTTCTTAGCTCAGTAGGTAGAGCTCTTGATTTGTAATCAAGTGGTCGTCAGTTCAAGTCTGACAGAAAGCTCAACATTCGCCAATGTTGTTGAACGAGAGCCTCGCCCTCCGTACGATAAAAGTCTGTTGAGTACGGAGGGTTGGGTCTCACTCTTGACATTGAGCTATTGATATAAAGCACTATTCGTCTATCGGTTAGGGCACGGATAACACGAAAGAGAAAGACTCGGTTCGACTCCGAGTATGGGGTGTTTTCATCCTATTCGTCTATCGGTAAGGACACTCGCCTCCGTAAGGCTGGTTCGATTCCAGCATAGTGCTTTCAACAAATGGGGATGCCTGGTTTTGACAGCGTAGCAGTTGCAAAGCAAGCACGCAGTGTGAGTCTTACACACTTTAATCAAAAGGCAAAACTTTTAGTTGGCAACGACTATTTCCGTGTCGCCGCTTAGTTTGAAGAAGTAAACTAACCCACGACCATCCTGAATGCGTTCAAGCTCTGAGGTGCATTCAATAGGGTGTCGGAAATCGGAGCGACCACCTCAGACTACTCCTGCTAATCAGAGGTGGACTAAGCAGGGAAAATTCGGCAACCGATGCTCAGAATGAAGTGCCGTCTTAATCAAGATGAGATAAGCGTGTAGAAACCTTTTTGACGTTATGTTTGGACGAGGGTTCGATTCCCTCCATCTCCACTCAAACTACTAAGCCACAAGAGTTATGATTAGTCCGACAGAATTTTACGAAGGTCTTGATAGAGGGGGATACAAGACGAATGTCAAGATATACCAATCTTCACAGACATTAGATTATAATGGGAGTCCGATGTTTGAGCTTGAGATAGCAACGACAAAGACCCGTGAGCCCATCAAAGAAGACCCTTACGATGCTCCCTACGAGCTTAGTCTCACGATAAAGAGAAATCAGCGAGAAATCAACGATTTCATCATGTGGGTGAAGCTAAGTAGCTTACGTTGGAAGTCACCTGAGGAGGTTGATGAAACCATCGCCAAGTTGGAACGGATTATAAACAAATTCGTTGATGCTTGTTATAGCTATCAAAATGGCGACTACAACTCAACCTCAGACTATTACGCATATCTAACTATAAGTGGATGTTACAGATACTTAAGCACGTATCTTGATGATTTGCGATATGGCTATGATGCGTATATAACTCGGACATAAATAGTTCTACCATACGGATGCCTCTTGTCGGTTCGGGGTATTGCGTTTATCATAATCATCTTCTTAAGGAATACAGAACCGACAATGGAAGGATGGCAGAGTGGTCGATTGCATCGGTCTTGAAAACCGAAGGTCTGAAAGGGCTCGGGGGTTCGAATCCCTCTCCTTCCGCAAAGAAACTCCGACTGAGTGCTGTTTGAAACGATATACAACAGCTATCTGTGATTGGCATTTATTATAGGTTGCGGTGTCACGCAGGCATCGGAATTATTGAACAAGCATCCTATACGTTCGTTTGCACTTTGATTTTAGGGAGTGCGCTAAGCGAGAGGTCAAGTACAACCTCGGTAGCACGTAAGACTACCAAGAAAGTCTATCTCATTAGAGCGAAATTGCACCATCTGAAAAGATAAAAGTCCAAGTGGTTAGACCATGACGATGGAAGGCATGTGGGTTATTCGCAGGAGCATTTAGGCTTTATGTCAGAGCTTCACCCACTTCTCTTGTGAGTTCTAAACAGAATGTTTCTTTTAATCAGAAATCATATGTTGATAAATGTGTTCAGGCTACCCGATGATGAACGTGGGTATGTCATCAATGGAAACCGATATACCTACAACGAAGTGTGCAAGCACAACGAAGAGGAGGCTAAGAATTATCTTGCTAATGATTTTGATGATGACCCTTGGTTTACAACTTGTCAAAATTTCTCTATAGAAGCTGAAGACAAGAGCCTTGAGTTGATTCACCTATCTTGCTATGGTCGCTCTTGTGTAGATTATGGCAACAAGGAAAAGTACCAACACAAAATATATCCATTTGACCTTCTCCCATTTATGGACAATAGGGCAATGTGGAGAGATTTAGCTTGGTTGGATGGAAAGTTCTATATCATTGAGTGGAATGATGGAGACGAAGTCCGCAACTTCACCGAGATGTTTGTCTACGACAAGGACAAGGTTCTTTCACTTATGGGAAAGAAGAGACCATACTCTGCATATGCCTCCGTTGAAAATGACGGAGTGTACATTTGCATGGAGTTTGACGGAGACAATAATGTTTACCGATATAAGACTAAATTCAGAGAAGCTGATTTGTTTACTCCTGAGAACCTTTGGGATAGACTTGATTAGCCGACTATAATAAAAACGGAGAGTTGGCGGAGTGGTCTAACGTACCTCATTGCTAACGAGGCGTACGGAAACGTACCGCAGGTTCGAATCCTGCACTCTCCGCAAACCTGCACCCATCGTTCAATGGATAGGACAGCGGTCTTCTAAACCGCCAATCTCAGTTCGAATCTGAGTGGGTGTACTTTCTGTGAAAGGTAGTGGCGCATTGGTAAGCGAGCCTTGTTATCGGGGTGTCCTTAGGACTTTGTCGGTTCAAATCCGACCTACCTATCTATCAGTAACTTAATCACTAAAATATGTTTTGCGTCTTAAAGAATGACAAGCTCGTCATTGAATGCGAGAAGGAAGAGACGGCATTGTTCTATATCTGCACGGACTCTAAGATAGAAGTCCGCAAGATAGATGGCGGGTACGCCTTCCACAAGAAGGGTTCTGAAAAGCCTATGTGCCAAATAGCATCAAACTCGGAAGCTGATGCTGTAAAGATGTTCATCCGAGACCTTGGGTATAAGTACCCTGCGATACGAAAGTTCTCTCTTTACAAGGCGGAACGTATCTTGTAAGAAACATATCACCCACCCGTCCCTTGAATGTAGATAGCAGAGGGACACCCGAAATGGTTGCTACAAATCAGTAATCGGGAGGTTGGCGTGTTGCATCCTTTGGGAGCACGCCTCGTGAGAGCTACCTTAAGCTCGCTTATGCAGAAAAAGGCTCTCGTCTTGTCCCTTGGTGTAATGGTAGCACAACAGACCTTGGCTCTGTTAGTCATTGTTCGAGTCAATGAGGGACAACGCATAGCTATTGGTGCAGTGGAACGTTGCTGAGAACGACCTTGACGAAGGTGGGGTGACGTTGCGTAGCATAAGACTTTATTGTGTTGATTGCGCATAAGATACAATAAATATATGTGAGGCTTAGCATACCAGCCCGAGGCTGGAGACCCTACGTTGTGTGGGATAGCTATTATAATCAATGGAAGTGTCCTACAAAGTAAAAATGAATATAAAATAGAACAAGGATGTTACGAGCAGTCAAGGTAAGATTATACCCAAACAAGGTGCAGGAACAAGAAC
>ERZ1674045.14-NODE-14-length-142667-cov-10.016142_pt1 | contig 142667 bp, 117 predicted proteins | sample MGYA00581131_ERZ1674045 | MGnify/ENA primary metagenome ERZ1674045 (study PRJEB41354, sample SAMEA4873299) | human saliva metagenome | biome: human-associated habitat [ENVO:00009003]; feature: mouth environment [ENVO:08000002]; material: saliva material...
TCCTGAGCCAGGATCAAACTCTTCATTGTAAATATGATATTTGTTTGTTTTCTGATTCAGAATGTCGTATCCATTGAATCGTAGATTGACGTTAGCAAAAACAATCTCTTAAAGAGACTATTCATTACCCGAGCACCTACTTAAGTAGATGCTTCGTTGTTCTTATATCTTCCTTGATTCGTTTATGTAAGTAAGTCAATTATCGCTGCAATCTTGTTGTTCAGCGTTGCGATTAGCGTTGCTTCCCGATTGCGAGTGCAAAAGTACAGTGTTTCTTTCAATACTCCAAGCGTTTCGAGGAAAAATCCTCAACTTTTTCTTCAAAGTAGTGATTTTGCAAACTCATCACTTTGCAGAAATACCTATTCGGACGATTATTCGCAAAAGGAATGTGGGACGTGCTTCTCAGCGCTAAGCACGTCCCACAGGCAAAAAATCAATCAAAATCGGCCAAAGCGACGAATTTTCCTCGTTTCCGTCGTTCGGCAACAAGCGCATTGAGCTCTTCTCGGCGTCTTTTTGCAATCCAACGGCGAACAAAGATATTCGGTGTGGCTACTCCTATCGAAAGACACAGGACAATCAGCCCCGCATTGAGCAAGTTGCTGAAAGCCGCCATGAACTCTGCGACGTCGGTTCCGAGATGCACGAAACCAAAAATGCCGCGATACATCAATATTCCCGGTACCATCGGAATCACCCCGGGAATCGTTAGGACGTGATTCGGACTTCTCGCCGCATGTACAAAGCGCACTGCCAACAAAGAAATGAGTGTCGCTCCGGCCAAAGAGCCCAAAATGAGCCCTTGACCGAGGTCGAATGCAATGAAATTGCGCAGACACATGCCGAGAATACCTAATAAGGCGACAATCGGCAAAGAACGGCGCGGCACATTGAAGATCATTCCGAAGCCCGTGGCTGAAATACCGGTCACCACCGCCGCTTCCCAATAGGAAATGATGGGCTGCATGCTCAGGTTACCCAAGAAATTCGTTACCCCGCAGACACTAACGGCCAAAACGATGCCGAAAGTCATCGACGCGATCTGCAAAGCCGCATTGCCCAATCGAGCCAAGCCGACCAGCAAATAATTGTCGAGCATGTCGTCAAGGAAGTTGATCAGGGCCACCCCGGGAACAAGAAAGAGCGCACAACAGAGGAAGGAGTGGTAAGGACACTGCGTGAAACCTTCCGGCAAAATAAGGAACATGAGCCAAGCCGTCAGCGTCGCAAGAAAGGCAGTGAGTGCGGTGACCATGTAGAAATTGAAGCGGTTGGACAACATGAAGTAGCGCACAGAGAAACCCACGAAACCGGAAATCGCCGCCGGAATGAAAGAAGGCCAATCGCCACCGAACAATACCGAGAACCCACCACTACCCAGGGCTGCTCCAAGAATGACCATCCATGCCGGGTAGTCCGGTTTCACCAAGGCAGGATCGTCTAATTTACGCTCAAAAGACTTGATGGATTCATCCTCTCGAATCGCTTTCCACGAAAGTTGACTCACATCCGCCAAGACTTTCATGTTAATTGTGTTCTTGTCGGAGTGAGCAAAACGACTGAACGAGTGCGACTCGTCGCTATAACTCACCTTGACTGTACCATAAAGAATATCGATGTGTAGGTTGTCATTGTCTAAGCCGAGAAAAGCCGCCACTCGACGCATGTTGCGAACGATGCGGTTACTGTCGCCGGCACTTTCCATCAACAGCATGCCGACTTTTACTAAGATATTGAGTTTGCGGTGTAAATGCCGGGGGTGATTTTTTATTGTACTATCTGCCATAAACTAAACTGGTTGTCGTGCATTGGCAAAGTTACGAATTCGGTTTTGAACCTCCGCACGTTAGGCCATAAAAGACAATTTGCTCCAATCTGCCATGGCAAATTGGAGCAAATCTAAGTCTGTGTCCGGAAGTTATTTCTTGGCTTCCTTCGCTGCATCGCTTTCGCGATACCTTTCTTTCAGCGAATCGCGGCGTTCGTAGAGTTCCTTTGACTGCGTCTGACCATCTTGCGTCACTGTCGTTTCACCGTGACGACTGTCAGTGAGAATCAAATGCCACTTTCCATCGCGAAAAACGGGAGTGAAGAACATCTTAGTTGTCGCATCGGGAGCACCATTCTGTCCCTTCATGAGTACAACATTACAAGCCACTTCGTTGTTTTCTGCTGAAAAAAACTTGACATAGTCGATGCTGTAGGAATCGAAATCAAAATTCTTCCAGAAGCTGACATAGTCATCCATTTCTTTATTCGACAGCAGTTGCATTTCACTACCCTCCCCCGTGGGGCGAGAATAAAGCATTTGCGCTGCATCGTAGTACTTCTTGTTTTTCAAGAATCCGAAGAACTGTCCAATCGTTTTCTGCACATCGGCAGTATCTTTTTTGGTCATGCTCTGTTCAAATTCCGTCGGTTGGGGTCCTTGTTGTTTATCGGACTTGCAACCGGTGCAGGCTGCAAAGAGCATTCCCACGGCCAAGAGGGCCAAAGAAAGGAATTGTTTCATATTCATGTCCTTCAATAAAAAGCAAAGAGCAGGCAGGCAAGCCTGCACTGCTCTTCGCATTATTCATTACGTCTTGTAATCGAGAGATTACTTGCGACGCGTGTTGTTCGTGTCGTTGTTGAGCGTACCCTTGATGGTCACAGTGATGTGATCATTGAAAGTACCCCAAGAGTAACCTACCTTAACCGGTACGCGTACTTGGTAATCCTTGAACGCCTTCTGCTGCGTAGTGTAAGTGAACGAGGGCAGATGATTTACATCATAAGCCGTGAAGCCTGCGATAGGAGCAGCAGCACTGGGAGTACCACCGGCCATGTGGAGGCCACGATCGCCATAGTTCACAACGAGCTTCGTCGTAGCGATGTTGTCACCATTGAGGTTCGTCGTCCACTCAGCTTCGTTAGCCACATAAATCGTGGTCACGCCGTAGAGGGCTTCCATCGTTACACGGTCGTTAGCGAGAACTTGAGCAGCGTTACGATCACGCCAGTCAGTGAACTTCACGATGTTAGTGAAGTCGAGCGACTTGGTCGTAGTACCGATGTTAGCGTCAGTGAATTCAACAGCACCGTCGAAGTTGAGGTCGAGCGGACGGAGGAACTTCACGTCGAACTCATTTTCACCCTTCGTGGTGAGCGTCTTCACGTTGCCTTCAGCACATACCGTGGTAACGTAACCTACGCGAGCCGTGAGGGTCTCAAGCGCCTTGAGTTGCTTGTGACCGGCGTTGTTCAAGAGCACTTGCGTGGTGGGGTTGTTGAGCAGTTCGATTGTACCTTCCTGATCGTTCGTGATCTTAGCGATCACTACCTTGTTAGCAAGCAGTTCGAGACCATTCTGGCTCACCGTGAGGGTGTACTGCTTACCATCGTTTCCGGGAACCACAGTTTCCTTCGGCGTTACGAAGCGCCAGCCGGAGTGTACCGAATTCAAGACAGCCTGAGAGTAGCCTGCGAGAGGAGCAATCTTCACCGTACCGTTCTTGTAGCTCTCATTGATCGAGTACATGAACTTGTCGAAGCGGTTGAACTTAGCGTTCGTAGGATCGATGTTGAAGTGCATACGCAATTCCTGCTCGTTCGTACGGATGTTGTTCTTGAACCAGTCGTTGCTGATGCGTTCACCGGCGAAGGTAGCCACAGGAGCAGCTTGTTCGCTTGCGGGGTTGTAAGTCAACTTCACATAGAAGCGAACGTTAGGATCGCTCTTCTTCTGTACCTTAACGTAAGTAGCCACGCTTGCACCGGGCCTGAGGTTAGCTACCTGTTCCTTCGTGATGTTGTCCCAAACGAGGTTCTTACCATCAGCGGAGAGGGTTACCTTACCGAGCTTCTTGGCAGCTTCCTTAGCTACGTTGTTGTCGAAGGTGTACTGCGTGAGTTCACCGCCGGTCTTAACGAATTCCCAAGCATTGGCTTCGAGTTCAGCCTTAGCCTTGAGTTCAGCAGCGAGGTCAACTACCTTAGCTTCGTACTTATCAGCGGCATTTTCCTTGTTGTCGCAAGTGAACTTGAGCTCGTTCTTGCTGGTGAATTCCTTGATCACTGCATCCTTCTGCGAGATGTGTACAGTGAAGAAACCAAGGGTTGCCACTTCGTCCTTACCTTGAACGAGGGTTACACGAACAGTAGCCGTCTTACCAACGTTAACGAAAGGCTTCTTCTCGTCGTACTTCGACTTGATGAGACCCGTCTTGCTGTCGAGCGTGAAGGCTTCGAAAGACTTATCGTTAGCATCCGTCTTCACGAGGTGGTATTCGTAGTGGAAACCATTCTTCGTGAGGCGGCTCACTGCTTCAGCGGCGTTCTGATCCATAGCGATGGTCGTACCATCCTTCTGAACACCGTTGGTACGTACCTTCTTAGCGATAGCCAAAGAATCGCCTTCGTTGTTGATATCCCAACCGGAAGTCGTGCTGTTCTTGTTTACACCGGCAACAAGCTGCTTATCGAGATCAAAGAGTTGGAGCTTCGAGAACTCGTTCGTGTAGATCGCGTCGTAAGCCGAAGTGATGATACGAGGAGTTTCACCGGGAGCCTTGTACTGGAGAGCAGCGGTAGTTACCTCCTTATTAACATCGATATCCTTCGTAGCGCCCTTGATATCCAAGACGAGCTTAAGGAGACCGTTTTCAACCGTAGCCTTCTTCACCGTGATCACAGCAGCGCTGTTCGTAGCGCGGTAAGCGCGATCGATGGGGAGGTAAGTGAAGTTAGCAGCAGCCGTATCGATCTTAGCACCTGCGGGGTTGAGGTGGTAAACCGCCTCAGCGTAACGGCTGGTGAGCTTAGTAGCAGTAGCCTGCGTGGGGTTCACCTGGTAGTCAACGACACCGTTCACGAGCTGGTTCACCGTCCAAGTGTTGTAGGCGAACTGGTTGCTTTCGATGGCTTCGATACCGCGATAGTAGCTATCGGGGATGAGTTCGAGACCTACGAGGAGGTTGTACTGAAGGAAGTTCAGACGCTCATTGATCTTGGCGATCTGGTCCTTGAGAGGATTCACCTTAGCATCGATGAGAGCCTCAACTTCATCCTTCGTGGGACGTTTAGCGAGATCTTCCTTTACTTTTCCAAGATCGATCTTTACCTGATCAAGAGCAGTTTGAAGATTAGAGATCTTCGTCGTGTTCTCGCCGATAGCGGTCTTGTTGTCAGCAGCAGCCTTCTTGTTTGCAGCTACACCTTCTTCAAGCGTGGTGATCTTATTCAAGGCTGCGATTTGCTCTGCGCTGAGGAAGTTCTTCGTTTCAACAGCCTTCAGGCGACCTTCGAAGTCTTTGATCGCTTTTTCCTGTGCATCGATGCGATCGCTGAGCGCCTTATCGGCCTTAACGAGTTCGTCAGCCTTTACGTTGAAAGCTTTTTCAACTGCATCCGCTTTACCTTGAGCAGCATTAATCTTGCTGAGGAGGTCAGCAACCTTGTCGTTGTATTCCTTCTTGTCAACCTTGCCGTCGATGAGCGTCTGCAACGTAGCCTTAGCCTCTTCGAGCTTCTCCACTTTCGTGGTGAGCGCTGAGATGTTGGCGAGAGCGTCCTGAAGCTGTTTACCCTGAGCCTGAACCGTTGTGTTGGTAGCATCGAGATCAGACTTCTTAGCATAGGCATCGAGATCCGACTTCTTAGCGTAGTCAGCGAGCTTGGCTTCGACCTCAGCAGCCTTCTTGTTGGCTGCATCGAGTTGTCCCTTCAAGTTGGTGATTTGTCCATTCAGGTCGTTCTTGACCGCCACGAGATCAGCCTTGTCAGCATTGATCTCCTTGCGAATGGAAGCAAAATCATCATCGTAATCCTTGCAGGACACGAAAGAGCATGCGGGGGCTGCCACAACGAGCAGACCGAGCAATGCGCCGTTAATGATTTTCTTGTTCATTAGAATATGAATTGAGTTTATAATTTGCTGTATCCGTATCTTATCGATTGAATTTCATCAAGTTACAAAACCCGATGCAACAACCGATCGAGATTAGGAACGGGCACTGAGAGTTCTTTTCGAGCGACTGACGTGTCGCAGTAACGGTTCGCGAGAAGGTACTTCACTCCTACACTCACGCTGCAAATTTAGGAATAAAATGCGACGTGCCAAACGTTTTGCGTAGGAACTTGCAATTTTTTCAAGCAGCGGGCGGCTTGATCGTCCTCTCGCTTGGACTGTTCTTCACTCCACAACCGCCGCTTTTGCAGCGCGCTTCTCACCACGAAACATGGGCAAGCGACTGAAGTTGAATCCCACATAGAGATTGATATAATGAATGGAGTTGCGCAGTTTGAAGTTCGTGTATCCGTAGTCGTACAAGTAGCTCACGGTCGAAACACCGGCGTAATAGCGCCCATTGGTGTGCACGATGCCGAAACGAAAGATGCAATCGAAGTTGAAGTTCTCGATATTTCGCCAGAGGGTTTGCGTGGAGAAGGTTTCGCCGCGCTGATATTTATAGCCCAAGGCCGGGGCGGCACTGCCCGAAAAGAGCCAACCGCGCCACGGCACCCAATTATAAGCATAGCCGAGCGAGACGGCCAACTGCCGATAATTGATTTTGTCGACGCGCAAGGCCTCGATGAGTTCGGCCTTGGGCGAAAGGCTCTTGATGAAAGACTCGGTGCGCTGCGCATCGAAGTGCAGTGCCTGATCGTCATAGCGTGCGCCCAAGAGCCACGAACCGGCGCTGCGCAACTGCACCGTGCTGAGCGAGAAAGCCGCGGGATAGGAGAAATGCCGATAGTTGAACACATAATAGGCATTGACGGCGAGCGTGTGGGTGCGCATGGCAGGGAAGCGCACCTCTTTGATTTGCGCATTGTCCACCCCTTCGATGCCCGAAGCCCGCAAGAGGTTGAAGTTACCCCGACTGGCCACGTAACTGAAATCGAAACCCACCTTCGAATTGTAGGCCGCCACCGTCCATTCCGTAACTCTGCTACCGTAACGATCGGGCACCACACCGAAGCCATAGCCCAACGACACGCCGTGCCAAGTGATATAGGGCTCAATTTTGACCGTGTGCGCCGGCGAGAACACCAACGACTGGGAGTTCCCCTCGGCGTCGCTTCCGGTCAAGCGAATGAGTTGGAGGAAATGGGTATTATATAATTGTACCTGCGCGGCATATCGATCGCGCTGCACATAAGTGGTGTCGAAGGTGTTGAAGAAGGTGGCCACATCCATCAGGAAATCCCAGACGGGGCGTTCGCGTTTTCGCCGCCAATCGATGCGACAATCCTCGGGAATGTTGCGCCATCGATCCTCTACCTTCTGCCGTCGCGGAATCAGTCCATAGGCCGAGAAATCGACCTTCCACAATCCGTCGTAGTCCTTCGGCTTTTTGCAAGAAGACAACGTGTCGGCCGGGAGTCGCACGCGGATTTCATTTGCTCGCGGCAAACGCCCTTCCGGAGTCGGCAGCGAATCGCTCCCCATCGGCAAAGCACAGCGCAGCGTATCTCCCCGCTCTCCCAAGCACCACTCGCCCACCCCACGCGCAAGCAGCGTAGGACAGGCGAGCAGAAAAAGGAAGAGGGCTCCGAAGAGTTGACGCATCAAAGATTCTGTGATAAAATGCGATGAATCACTTCACCGAACTCGGTCAACCGATCTTCTTCAGCGTGCGAAGATAGGCGATGAACGAATCGGTGGAAGTCGGCATCTTGTGAGGCAATTCGTCTTGCTTGGGGAAGAGGCGAACGGGATAACCGTCGCCGCCCGTCGTCATGTAATCATCGGCCACAAGCACGAGTTTCGTATTCGGACGAATGGGCACGATGCGACCGGTGGGGAGTTGCAGGGAGATCGACGTCACGCGGCCGCGCTTGTCGAGTACCGGAATCACGCCGGAAGTTTGAACAAAGCCCAGTTTGCACTCCGTGTAGCCGAAGTTCATCAAATCGAGCAACTGGCGTCCGGTGTAGTGATAGGCATTGAGTTTGTTGGCAAAGGGCAGTACCTCGCCCACATTGAGCACGGTGATGTCACCTTTCGGGAATCCCGAACGAATGCTCCCCAAATGGCTCACGCCCACCACCAGTGCGTCGTCGGGCAAGTGGCGGTCGCGGCGATAGGCGGCGGCGTAACTCTCGCACACCAAGCGCCCGATGGGACTTTGCTGACGTGCCACACGGCGATCGTGCTCAATGGCCTTTTCAGCTTCGGTGAGTTTCTGACTGAGTGGAATGCCACGGAAGAGCGTGGTGTGATATTGCTCCTCGATCTGCGCTTGGAGTCGCGCCGCCGTGGGGTTGAGTCGCGCTTTGGGGTTGACGCGCACCAATTCGGGGGTGACCTTCACGACCTGGTTGGTCACGGTGTCGACTTCGCATTTGAGCATCGACACGTAGATGCCGTGCCACAGCCCCTGCACCACGGGAATGGGTCGCTTGCTGTCGGTCTCACCGATCACGGCCAAATGGGTATGTCCGGAAAGCACTCCGCAGAAATCGGGATTGTCCATGGCTTGGAGGTTCTTCTCGTCGCGATCTTCCCACACAGCACGTCCGTTTTTCATTTCCGTCCCGATGTGGCAAAGGATCAAGCGCACGGGCGCGTCTTCCACCTCCTTGTAGTTGGGCAAACGGCGCAGGGAGTCGAGCACTCCGGTGTAGTTGCCGTCGAACGACAAGCCCACCACGCGCCGCGCCGAAGTTTGCCACGGTGTGTTGCTGGTGCTGAGCCCCACGAAAGCCACATTGACCGTGCGCCGGTCGTTGATGCGCACGGGCACCACCGCCCAAGGCTGCACATAGTCGGGCTGTCGGCCGGTCGCGGTCTCCCGCACGTTAGCCCCCACATAGGTGATTTCCCACGAGCGGGGCTTGTTCTCCACGTCATTCCATTTGCGCGCCAGCACCTCCTGTCCTTCGTCGAACTCGTGGTTGCCGAGCACGCTCACGTGGATGCCCATGTCTTTGAATAGCTGCGGCATGAGGCTTGTTTTTCGCGTGGCATTGTAGAAGAAGCTGCCGCCGAAATTGTCGCCCGCCGAAACGGTGACGTTATAGGGGTAGACGCTTTTGAGCGAATCGAGGGTTTGCACCACCCACGCCGCCCCGGGCACGTGCTGGGCAGGATTGGGGAGGAGTCCGGCGTGGAAATCGTTGAGCGAGATGACCGCCACCGTGACGGTGTTGCGGTCGGCTGCACGGAGCGCACCGCCGGTCGAAGCGAAGCCGGACAAGAGGAGCGCAGTGGCCAAAAGGGAGTGTTTCATGTTTATCGATGAGTTAGTGCAACACCCGCGGCGGATGGCAGCCGTGGCGTTGCATGGGCAAAGTTACGCATTTTTGGTAGGTTGCCCCCCTTGATGGGACGAAAAAAGCGAGATAGCCGCTCATCGGGAGGCAAACAGCCCCCCAAAGCGAAGGAGGGATCCGAAAGGCCGCCGCCGTCGATCGCAGGTTCGGACGAGCCGGAAGAAGTCCTCCATCCGACTCATTTTTAGGCAGATGGACTTCTCCACACTCACAAAACCCGACTTCGCGGCACTTCATTGTTTCAGCAAATCAAAGAGCATTTGCGCTGACGCATCGGCCGAAAGCCGGGCGATTCACGCTATATGGACACCGCAGAACGGCGGAAAAAGAGGAGGTTGTGTTTTATCGAGGGCAAAACTACTGATTTTATTTCGAATAGACGCGATTTTACGAAAGAAAAGTTTCAAGACAATCGAAAAAAGAAAACATTGAAGCAAAACAAGTGGACTTTCTTTCGAACTCTCCCTGTTTTTCGCCCAAACCACGCTCCTTTTCGGGAAAAGCCAATATTCGGCAGCCTCCTTTCCTCTTCTCTCGCTTTCCCACGTGCACAGACAGGCCCGAACGGACACGCGCCCACGCACATCGCGCACTCAGCAAGTTTGCATTTCTTGCCTTCACCCTTCACCTTCACCCACAACACACTGATTATCAAAAGGAATAAGGGTGAAGATAAGCACCGATTTAACACTTCACCGGTGAAGGCAATGCAGGCTTTGCCTTCACCCTTAACCCTTTCAGCACCAAAATTTTACGCCCACGAGGTGAAGAGGTGAAGGCAAAAAACGAAAAACGCCGGACGCGCGTACGCGTGCGCGCGTTGGGACAAAAAAACTCCCTCACAGCCGAATGTTCTCGGCGATGAGGGAGTTGGGATGTTTCGTCGCTGCTGCGAAAACGCAACAAATGGGGATCAGTGGTGCAAACGATCGGCTTTCTCAAATTGTCGACGCGCATAGTCCAGCGTCACGGTGAATTCCTTGCGATTGTCGGAGGGCGCTTCGAACATGGCTTCGGTCATGATCGATTCGACAATCGAACGGAGTCCGCGCGCACCGAGTTTGTATTCCACCGCGCGATCGACCACATAGTCGAGCACCTCGGGCTCGAAGGTGAGTTTAATCCCATCGAGCGCGAAGAGTTTAGTGTACTGCTTCGTGATGGAGTTTTTCGGCTCGGTGAGGATGTTGCGCAACGCCTCCCTGTTGAGCGGCTTCAGGTAAGTGAGCACCGGCAGACGGCCAATGATTTCGGGAATCAAGCCGAAGGATTTGAGATCCTGCGGTTCGACGTACTGCATGAGGTCGGCCGTGTCGATCTTCTTTTTGTTTTGCACCGAATCGTAGCCCACGGTGTGGGTGTTGAGTCGCTGGGCGATCTTCTTCTCGATGCCGTCGAAGGCACCGCCGCAGATGAAGAGGATGTTGTGGGTATCGACCTGAATATAGTCCTGATCGGGGTGCTTGCGTCCGCCCTTGGGGGGCACATTGACGATGGAGCCTTCGAGCAATTTGAGCATGCTCTGTTGCACGCCTTCTCCGCTGACGTCGCGCGTGATGGAGGGATTGTCGCCTTTGCGGGCGATCTTGTCGATTTCGTCGATGAAGACGATGCCGCGCTCTGCGCGAGCCACATCGTAGTCGGCCACTTGCAGCAGACGGCTGAGGATGCTTTCCACGTCTTCGCCGACATAACCGGCCTGCGTGAACACCGTGGCGTCGACAATGGTGAAGGGCACTTTGAGCAACTTGGCGATGGTGCGCGCCAAGAGGGTTTTGCCGGTACCGGTCGAACCGACCATGACGATGTTGCTCTTTTCGATCTCCACATTGTCATCGTCGCCTTTGGCGTTGTGGCTGAGCAGACGCTTGTAGTGGTTGTAGACCGCTACGGCGAGGTATTTTTTGGCATCGTCCTGCCCGATGATGTACTGGTCGAGATAGGCTTTGATCTCCTTGGGTTTGGGCAGTTCGCCGAAATCGGCTTCGACACTCTCGGCCTGCGCGGTGCGCATGCTGTTGTCGACGATTTCTTTAGCGCGCTCGGCGCAGTCGCTGCAGATGCAAGCATCTGTGCCGTGGATGAGCATATCGACTTGCGTGGCCGGACGACCGCAAAAGGCGCAATGCTCTTCGTGTGAATTATGTTTGGACATAAAATGATTTTGTCAGGGTGATGGAGACGAACGACTTAGGCTTTACGTGCCAACACGCGGTCGATCATGCCGTATTCTTTGGCCTCTTCCGCGGTCATCCAGTAGTCGCGATCGCTGTCTGCCCAAACCTTGTCGAAATCGGTGTGGCTGTGCTCGGAAATGATGGTGTAGAGTTCCTTTTTGAGCTTCATGATTTCGCGTGCGGTGATCTCGATGTCCGAGGCCTGACCTTGTGCGCCGCCGAGGGGCTGGTGGATCATGACGCGGCTGTGGGGCAAAGCCGAACGCTTGCCTTCGGCACCGGCCACGAGGAGCACAGCGGCCATGGAAGCGGCCATACCGGTGCAGATGGTGGCGACGGGGCTCTGGATGAACTGCATCGTGTCGTAGATGCCGAGACCGGCATAGACGCTACCACCGGGCGAATTGACATAGATGGAGATGTCTTTGCCCGAATCGGTGGAGTCGAGATAGAGCAACTGGGCCTGAAGGACATTGGCGGTGGTGTCATCGATGGGGGTGCCGAGGAAGATGATGCGGTCCATCATCAAGCGGCTGAACACGTCCATTTGGGTGACGTTGAGTTGACGTTCTTCGAGGATATAGGGGTTGAGATATTGGTTTTGGACGGCGACCACGTCGTCGAACACCATCGAGTTGATACCGGCCTTTTGGGTGGCAAACTTACGGAAATCGGGATTCATGCGATGCTTCTGGATAAGAATGAATAAATTCGAGCTTCCGGCGACGGAAGGCACGATAGAAAAAGGCGAATGAGGGCAACGGATGATTATCACCCGTTCACCCTCATCCGATTATGCTGCAAATAGTGTGCCTAAGCCACTATCTGTCGGTGTGCGATATGCTATTATTCAGCATTTTCGGCTTCGAAGAACTTGGCGAAGTCTTCGAACGAGATGCTCTTGTGCTCGAGTTTCACCACTTCCTTGAGTGCTGCGGCGAGCTTGGTGTTCACGCTGCGATCAACGAAAGCGTTCATTTGGTTGCGATCCTTGAGCATTTCGTTGGCGTAGTTTTCGAGGTATTCCTCGGGCACGTTGGTCAAACCGTATTGCGCGAACTGGATGCGTGCCGTTTGGAGGGCAGCTTCCTTGACGTCCTTCTGGTCGATGGTCACCTTGTTGGCCTCAACGAGTTGTTCCTTGATGAGGTGCCAGCGGAGTTCCTCGAGGCTCTTTTCGAAGTTCTTTTCAACAAACTCTTCGCCCTTGTCGGCGTTTTGGAGCTTCATGAAGCGCTTGAGCAGTGCTTCGGGGAATTCGAGCTTGCCCACCTTCTCTTCGGTGTACTTGCGCACATCGATGAGAAATTTCATATCGGCGTCTTGGTTGTATTGGCTTTGGATGAGCTCCTTCACCTTGGCGCGCATTTCCTCTTCGCTCTTCACGGTGCCGGGTTCGAACACGCGATCGAAGAGGTCCTGATCGTAGGCGGCGGGCACGAAACGGCTGATGCTGCTCACTTGGAAAGTGAACTTGCCGGTGTGCTTAGCGGCTTCCTCCTTGTCGAGCTTGAGGAGAGCGGCCAATTCAGCTTCGCCGTGTGCTTCGGAGGGGTTGAACGTGATGACGTCGTTCACCTTGGCGCCTTCGAAGAGTTTCTTCTGATCATCGCTGACGAAGTAGCTGGGCATGAGGCTCACGCTGTCGAGGCTGATACCGCCTTCGAGCAAGTTGCCTTCTGCGTCTTGTTCGGCGAGGGCACCGCGCAAGATGTCGCGATCGGCGTATTCCTGCACTTCTTCGGGGTGACCGGCTTGCTGTGCGAAAGCCTTCACTTGCTCGTCGACCTGCTCTTCCGACACTTCAACGTCGTAGTAGGTGAGCTGATCTTTGTCGGTGAGTTCGACTTTGAACTCGGGAGCGAGGGCGATGTCGAACTTGAATTCGAAATCGTCTTGGTTCTCGATGTCTTGTGCTTGTTGCTGTTCAGACATCATGGGCTCGCCGAGCACGCTGAGCTTCTTTTCTTCGATGAACTTCTGGAGGTTTTCACCCACGAGGCGGTTGATTTCGTTCATCTTCACCTCCGTGCCAAAACGCTTATTGACCAGGCCGGCGGGTACTTTGCCCTTGCGGAAACCGGGCATTTCGGCTTTCGCCGCGATATTCTTGAGTTCCTTCTTGACAGCGTCCTGATAGTCGGCCTTCTCCATCTTCAGCGAGACGAGGGCGCTCACTCCGGACTGTTCGAGAGTAATGTTCATGAGGTGTGGTGTTTATGCTTTATTTATTTTGAATACGAATAATGAGGGCTTTTTCGCGCCACAAGTCGACCAACGGCCACGCGCTGTGCGAACTTCTGCTCATTGTGCAGGAGCAGCACCGGAAAGCGCTCGCCGCACGTTGCGAACACCTATATATAAAAGAGGTATCCGATCACGCGAAAGCACCGTAAACGCAGACTTTACCGAGTCGAGTCTATACATTTAGCGCAGCAAAGGTACTCTTTTTTCGGCGAAAAAGGCGTATCTTCGCACAAAATAATGCAGTTACGGTCATTTATCCCGCAATGATCTGCTGAAACCATACATTTCTCTACGATGAACCGACAAGATTTCCGTATCGTCTTCATGGGTACTCCCGACTTCGCCGTCGGTAGTCTGCGCGCCCTCGTCGAAGGCGGATATAACGTGGTGGCTGTGGTCACCATGCCCGACAAACCCGTGGGTCGCCACCAAAGCGAGCTGTCACAAAGCGCTGTGAAACAATATGCTGTGGCGCACAATATCCCCGTTCTCCAGCCGGAGAAACTGAAAGATCCCGACTTCTTGGAAGAACTGCGCAGCTATCGCGCCGATCTGCAAGTGATCGTCGCCTTCCGCATGCTGCCCGAAGCAGTTTGGGACATGCCGCCTCACGGCACGTTCAACCTCCACGCTTCGTTGCTCCCCCAATATCGCGGTGCCGCCCCCATCAACTGGGCGATTATCAACGGCGACACCGAAACGGGCGTCACCACTTTCTTGCTCGACCACGAAATTGACACCGGCCGCATCATCCACCAAGCGCGCACCCCCATCACGGAGGAGGACAACGTCGAAACCGTCCACGACCGCCTGCGCGACATCGGCGCCGGTGTGGTGACACAAACCGTCGACGACATCATTGCCGGCAACATTCGTCCCATCGACCAAGATACGCTCACTACGGACACCGAAATTCGCCACGCACCCAAGATTTTCAAAGACACTTGTCGTTTGGCGTTCGATCTCTCGGTAAAACGCGCCTTTGATTTCGTGCGCGGCATGTCGCCCTACCCCGCTGCATGGACAGAACTGGTGGAGGAAAACGGCAAACGCACGATGCTTAAGATCTATGCGACCACACGCGAAGAGACCTCCGTGGCAGAAGCGCCCGGAACGGTACTCACCGACGGCAAAACCTATTTCAAAATTGCCTTCCCCGACGGTTACCTTGCGCTGACGCAACTTCAACTCGCCGGCAAGAAGCGAATGACCGTCACCGATTTCCTCCGCGGCTACCACCCCGAAGGTGCACTCCGCGCAGAATAATTAGGCTCCCGACCTATCACCCTTTCAGCGACTCCACCATGGCTTTAGAAGCTCTCCCTCCCCAACCCGGTCTCGGCCGCACCGCCGAACTGCACCTCGAAGATGTGCAGCGCGCCGCCGATGTCGAACGTCAAGAACCCCGTCCTCAGCGTGTGCTCCCGGCAGAGTGGGCACCCCAAAGCGCCGTGCAACTCACCTGGCCGCACGCCGACACCGATTGGCACTACATGCTCGCTGAGGTGACCAACACCTTCGTTCGCCTCGCCTACGAAATAGCGGTTCGCCAACCCCTCTTGATCGTTACTCCCGAGCCGGACGAAGTACAAACCTTGCTCTCGCGCCGACTTCCCGCCGCCGCTTTGCAAAACGTGCACTTCTTCGCCGCCCCTTCCGACGACACTTGGGCGCGTGATCACGCTTTTCTCACCATGCTCTCCGACAACGGGGCCGAATTGCTCGATTTCCGCTTCAACGGCTGGGGCGGAAAATTCGCCGCCGACCGCGACAACGCCATCAATCGCCGACTTTTCGACACCGGTTGGCTACGCGGACACTATGTTTCGGCCCTCGATTTCGAACTCGAAGGTGGCGCGATTGAAAGTGACGGTGCGGGCACACTCCTCACAACCGCTGCCTGCCTGCTCAACGCCAATCGCCGCAATGCCGACGACATCGTGCCGACGCCCGATCGCGAACAAGTGGAAATGCTGCTCCGCGAACGTCTCGGTGCCGAGCGCGTGCTTTGGTTGAACCACGGCTATCTGGCCGGCGACGACACCGATTCGCACATCGACACCCTCGCTCGCCTTTGTCCCAACCACACCATCGTCTACGTCAAGTGCGACGATCCCGCCGACGAGCACTACGCCGAACTCCAAGCCATGGAGGCCGAATTGCAAGCCTTCCGCACGGCCGACGACCGTCCCTATCGACTTATTCCCGTGCCGATGCCCGATGCCGTTCACGACGAAGACGGCGAGCGCCTCCCCGCCACCTACGCCAACTTCCTCATCATGGATCGCGCGGTGCTTCTTCCCACCTACGCCCAGCCCGACCACGACGAAACCGCGCGCCGTGCCCTCCAAAAGGCCTTCCCTCACCACGAGATTGTCGGTGTCGACTGTCGCAGCCTCATCCGTCAGCACGGTTCGCTCCATTGCGTCACGATGCAATATCCCCGTGGAGTCGTTCGTTTCGACTAAACCGTCGAACGTGCTCTGTCTCCCATTCTTTCTCTCCCGAAAAAACTCTTCGCACAATGAAAGTTGCCCTCATCCAAATGCCTTGTGTGCCTGATTCCACACAAAACCGCAACCGACTCGCCGAACACATCGCCACCGCCGCGCAAGGCGGAGCCGAACTCGTGGTGCTGCAAGAACTGCACAACACTCCCTATTTCTGTCAAACAGAAAACACGGAGCTTTTCGACCTCGCCGAACCCATTCCCGGTCCTTCGACCGAGTTTTTCGGCGAACTCGCACGCCGCCACGCCGTAGTGCTCGTTACTTCCCTCTTCGAGCGTCGCGCACCGGGGCTCTACCACAACACCGCCGTGGTCTTTGAGCGCGACGGATCGATCGCCGGCAAATACCGCAAGATGCACATCCCCGACGATCCCGCCTACTACGAAAAGTTCTACTTCACCCCGGGCGACCTCGGTTTCGAACCCATCGACACCAGCGTCGGCCGTCTCGGCGTACAAGTCTGCTGGGACCAGTGGTATCCCGAGGGCGCTCGCCTCATGGCACTCCGCGGCGCAGAACTCCTCATCTACCCCACCGCCATCGGTTATGAGAGTAGCGACGTCCCCGCCGAACAGGAGCGTCAACGCGAAGCGTGGACGACAGTGCAGCGCGGTCACGCCGTCGCCAACGGTCTGCCCGTCATCGCCGTCAACCGCGTCGGGCACGAACCCGACCCCAGCGGCCAAACCAACGGCATCCAATTTTGGGGTAGTTCCTTTGTGGCCGGTCCGCAAGGCGAACTCCTCTTCCGTGCCGACACCGAGAGTGAAGGCGTCTACCTGGTCGACATCGACCTGCAACGCAGCGAAAACGTACGCCGCTGGTGGCCTTTCCTCCGCGACCGCCGCGTCGATGAATTTGCGCCCCTCACCCGCCGCTTCATCGACTGAGCGCCATAACGGAACGCGAACAGCGAAAACATTATAAAATAATCCCCCACTCGGCGCATGGCTGTGCCGAGTGGGGGATTGTCTTTCTCCTTTTACTGCTGTCCGCTAAACTTCAACGCGTAGAGTCAATCGGCAAGTGCAACAAGCTACGGCATAGCGCGCCCGAAAAGTCCTCTACTTTTTCGGCAAACTTCTCCACTTTCGTTTCGCACCCGCAAGTCTCCCGCTCGCCGTGCTCCATCGTGAACGAGACAACGCTGCAGTTCACCACATTTGGGTATTCCTCCGGCACGAAATCCCGAAAAAGGAGAAAAAATGCCCCTCATGCATGCCAAAAAGGGCTCAGCATATACCCTAAAATGGGTATTGCCCTGTCTCGCGAAAGCCTTTAACTTTGCCAGTTGAAACCTACATGGCATGAAACCTACAAAATATCTTCTCCCCCTTCTCCTGGCGGGTGTCGTTCCTTGCGCCGGCGCTCCGCTTTCGCCCGCCGCCGGTACGGATTCTTCCCCGGCGCCGGCCGGCACAGTCACCGACAGCACCGAGGTGTCGCCTTCGCGCCGGCTGAACGAGGCCACCGTCACCGCACATGCCGAAGCCACGCGCCTCAAATATGCCCCGCAGGCCTTGACCCTCCTCTCTGCACGCCAAATAGACGGTTCTGCCTCGTCGCTCAACGAGGTGCTCGGACGCGTGGCCGGCGTGACCATCCGCTCCATGGGCGGGGTCGGCAGCAGCTCGCGCATCTCCGTGCGCGGACTCGAGGGCAAGCGCATGGGGCTCTACATCGACGGCGCCGCCGTCAGCCAGATGAGCAATTTTGTCACCCTCGACGACGTGCCCACCGACATGATCGAGCGCGTGGAAGTCTACAAAGGCATCGTGCCCTACCGTTTCGGCGGCACAGCCATGGGCGGTGCGGTGAACGTCGTGCTCAAAGACTATCCGCCGCGCTATCTCGATGCGTCCTACGAGGTGGGCAGCTACAACACCCACCGCGCCAACTCCGTCTTCAAACGTAGTTTTGCCGACCTCGGGCTCGAACTGGGCTTAGGCGGCTTGTTTGTCGCGTCGGACAACGACTATGAAATGACACTCCACAACCTAAACGACCTGCGTGTGCGCCGCGGCAATGATGCGTTCCGCAAAGCGGTGCTCGGCGGCTCGATCAAGGAAACCAAGTTGTGGTTCGACGAACTCAAATCGGAATTCATCCTCACCTCCACACGCCAGGGCATTCAAGGCATCGACTGGGACTATCGCAGCGCCCACAACCACGCTTCGTCCTTCCTCGTCTCACTCGAGGCCAAGCGCAAAAACTTCTTCGTCGAGGGGCTGGATTTCGAGTTCTCCACGGCCTACAACATCGGACGCTACGGCCTTTGCGACACCGCTCGCGTGCGCCACGCCTGGGACGGGCGCACCTATCCCACCCTCTCGCCCTTGGGCGGCGAAACGGGTCCCTTCGCTTCGGACGGTCACCATCGCTCGCACGATTGGATCGGCAAGTTGAATTTGGAATACACCCTCCGACCGGATCACGCCCTCAATCTCAACCTCTACGGCACCGGAACGTGGCAACAACCGCACAACGAACTGATGGATCGTTCGCTGGGCTATCCGGCCAACTTCGACAGTCGCCTCACGGCGCTCACCACCGGTTTGTCCTACGAGGCTTTCTTCTTCGATCGGCGGTTGCAGACGGCCGTGACGGCGAAGCACTTCCTCATCGGTTCTCGCGCGCAAATGCTGCACAACTTCTATTTGCGCGACATCAAGACCATTCACATCGACCGCGGCGAATGGGGCGGCAACTTCGCCGCTTGCTATCGCATCACCCCCCTCTGGACAGTCAAAGGCTCGGTGGCCTCGGAAGTGCGCATCCCCACGAGCGAAGAACTCCTCGGCAACAGCTTCAACATTCTCCCTTCGCCCGACCTGCTCCCCGAACGCAACAAGAGTGTGAACGCCGGTGTGCTCTATCGGCGGTCCTTTTCCGACGATCGGGTGTGGGAAGCCGAGTTCAATGTCTATATGAGCGAACTCACCGATATGGTGCGTTTCACTCCCGACCTGCTGCCCACGATGGCGCGCTACACCAATTTCGGACAAGTGCGCACGATGGGGCTCGAAGCAGAAGTCAAAGCCGACGTGACGCGCTGGTGCTACCTCTACGCCAACGGCACTTGGCAGGATTTGCGCGACCGCCGGCGCACCTTCCCCAACTCGAAAGCCCCCAACCCCACTTACGACCTGCGCATCCCGAACATTCCCTACCTCATGGCCAATTTCGGCGGCGAACTGCACCGCGCCAATCTCTTCGGCCGCGGCCAAAACACGCGCCTGCTGCTCGATGCCTCGTATGTGCACCGCTATTCGTACGACTTCGAGATGGGCGCTTATCTCGAAAAGCTGATTCCCACCTCACTCACCTTCGATGCGGCCATCGAACAGAGTTTTGCCAACCGACGCTGGACGCTCACGCTGAAAGTGAAGAACCTCACCGACCGCGAAACAGTGTCGGAGTTCAATCGTCCCCTGCCCGGCCGCACCTGCTCGGTGAAACTGCGCTACTTGCTGCGCTGAATCCTCATTGTTTCCAATTTTCCCCTTAATACTTCATCTCTATGTTCAAGAAAATGCTGTTTTGCGCAGCGGCCGGCCTCCTGTTGCTGGCTCAAAGCGCCTGCGACAACGACAAACCTCAACCCACTCCCTCCGCTCAAAAGGGTTCGACGCTCATCACCACCACGGTGGTCAACCCGGACGGGGCAAGCGGCGTTTGCTACATGCAACTCATCGACGGGCTGAAGGGACACTACGACAACGCGAAGGCGGTGCCCGCCGGTTTCGGCGCTCCTCCTGTAGTGCAGGGGCGCGACGTCTTTGTGCTGCCCGACTATATGGGCAACAACAAGGCGGAGATGCGCCACTATGTCTATGAAACCAACGGCACGCTGCAACTGCGCGGCACACTCGCGCTGCCGGCCGGTGCCGGTGCAGCCAATGTGTGCAAGGTGAGCGACACAAAGGCCTACGTTTCGTTCCAAAACACGGGACAGATTTGGGCGTTCAATCCCTCGACAATGCAGAAAATCGCCGAAATCGATATGAACGCCTTGGCACAGAAGGACATGCGCGTAGCTCCTGCCGCCATGGTGGAACGCGACGGGCTCCTTTTCGTGGGTCTCAACCAGTTTGATGCGCAATGGATGCCGACTGCGAAGCAAGCCGACATGGCCGTTGTGGACACGAAGACCGACAAAGTGGTGAAAAAGATCAGCGACACGAAGCACGAACTGAGCTTTGCCACACGCCCCATCGACCCGCATTCTGTTTTCGTGGACGCCCAAGGCGACATTTACGTCAACTGCATGGGCAGCTTCGGCTACAAACCGGGCTTTGCCGGCGGTCTGCTGCGCATTCGCAAGGGACAGACGGATTTCGACCCCGACTTTGTGATCAACTACCAAACGGCGAAGGTGCAAGGCTTCGACGGAGCAATCGACTATGTGGGTACTGTCCGCCTCGCCTCCGACGGAAAAGTCTATGCCATGGCCGCCAACTTTGCCCTCGATCCCAACAATAAGAATCCCTATCTGGCCAAGGTGATGTTCCCCGTGGTGATCGATCTGCAACAACGCAGTGTGCAGAAGATCGACGGCATCCCCTATTCGAACGGCCACGCCGTGGCCATCGGCGAACGCGACGGCAAACTCTATTTCGGCAGCGGCAACGACGAGGCTTACGGCTTCTATGCCTACAACCTGAAAACGAAAAAGAGCGAAGGCTTGGCCTTCTCGGTGGTAGGTATGCCCGCCCAATTCGAAACACTCAAATAAGCACGCAATTTCGGAAGTTTTCTTCCTCTTCACCCCGGCTCTAAAGCTGTGAAGCACAAAAAAAGGCACCGCCTCACTTGAAAAAGTGGGCGGTGCCGTTTTTTGTGTGGAATGGTAGGGCGGTGCACACCGGAAGGGCGCGGTGGGAGACAATTAGTACTTCTCGGCGTAGTTGGACACGCTGAGGTCGGAAATGCGGCCCACAAAGTTGCCGGTGCGCGCAAGGGGGAAAACAAGCGTGCGCTGGTAGTACATTTTCGACGCGGCATAGGGATCTGCACTCGCACCGGCGAGACCGGCATCGGTCGATGCGCTGCCGAGCGTCAAGGGATAGAGGGCTTGACGGAAACGACCGTCGACAAAGAGCAGCGTTTCGCGGTTGGTGCCCACGAAGGTGAGGCGCACTTTGCGACCGGCGGGCACGACATAGTCGAACTCGTTGAGATAGCCTTCGCGCTCAAAGGCGAGTTTGCCGTTCTTGGGCGAAGCGAGATACACAGTGGCGTCGGACGAGGAGAAGAGGACATCGCCGCGGCGCACGGAGTCGGCTTCGAGTTCAAAGGAGACGGTGTAATCATACCCCACGGCATCGCCCACCCAATCGACGGGGGCGTTGGGTTGCAACACGGGACGCGGGCAGCGCAAGGTGGCACGTCCTTCGGCAATGCCGGGCAGACGGCCGAGGAGGTTGACACCGGGGGCTTCGCTGAGGGCGGCTCCACGACGGGTAAACTCGGCATACGGCACGCTCACGGCTGCACCCGTCCACGTCTTGGCGGAGATGGTGCGGAGAGCGGGCATGACGCGGTGGTGGATGTCGCGCACGGTGATGCCGTTGCCGGCGTGGTCGTTCCAAACGGCGAACATGCCGCCGAGAATGGCGGGATCGCCCTCTTCGAACTTCTGATTGCCGATCTGCGCCGGTGTCCATTTCTCATAGAGCATCGGGCAGTTGAGGTAATCGTAGTAGTAACCGGCGGCGGGAACGATGTAAACATAGCCGTCGGGAATGGAGATGAGCTGATAGCCCTGGGCTTTCATCTTCGCGGGGTCGGCATATCCGTTGTACCACGCTTCGAGAATCACGTTCTTGCTCTTGACGGGCGTTTGACCGTCTGCATGCGTGAGCGCACCCCAAGCCACGGCCTGTTTGCCGTAGCGTTCGACGTGGCGAATGAGGTGGTCGGTGAGCGAACGGAAGAGTTCGACCACGGCTTTGTCCTTGTTGCTGTATTCGTCTGTTCCGATATGCACGCGCGGGCCGACAAATACGGGATCGGGGCCGGCACAATACTCCGTGAAGAGGCTGTCGAGGAAGGGAACGACGGCGGGATTGCGGAGATTGAGGTGGTCGGCTCCGAATTCTTCCGAGCCGAGTGAGGGACGATAGTGCGTAAACGCCAAAGAGTGGGCGGGCACATCGATTTCGGGGAGAATTTCCACGCCCTGCGCGGCGGCTTCGCGCTGGAAAGCACGGAACTCTTTCTTCGTATAGCTACCGTCGCGCGCAGTAAGGCCGGGGAAGAAGTCGCTTTCGAGACGGAAAGCGGCGGGCGTCTTCGCCCAATCGTTGCCGAAGTACTGCTTGAAGCCGTTATCGTTGAGGTGTACCTGCAAAGTGTTCATCTTATAATAGGCCATCACTTTGACCAACTGGCGCAAATAGTCCATGGGGATGTATTTGCGACCGACATCGATCATGAAACCGCGCACAGGATAGGCGGGGCGGTCGGTGGCGACCCCACAAGGCAGGGCATGCGAGCGGGTTTGTTCGCTGATTTGCAAAATGGTGCGCGTACCCCAAAACGCGCCTTGGGGTGTGGTGGCGGTAATCGTTGCGGTTTCTCCTACGGTGAGGCGATAACCTTCGGCACCGAGGGTGTCGCGGCGATCGGCGCGCGACAAAACGAGGTCACCGGCGCGGCCTTTGCCTTGCACGACGCTGAGTCGGCGCGAAAAAAGTTCGGCGTAGTCGGCAGCAAAGCGTTCGGCCACAGGCAAGAAGGCACGATCGGTCACTACGATGCGGCCGGTGGGATGGAAATCACCACTCGCGCCTTGCCAAGAAGTGAGTTCGGGCACGACGAAGGGACGAGGGTTGCCGACTGCCGCGGCAGCATTTGCGCCAACGGTAACAAACAGCGCCACGAAGGTCAGCGCCCAAAATTGAATGCGTTGATAAAGGTGCATGATTTATGGATGTTAAGGATTTGACGATGGGGGAGCCTCATCCGGAAACTCACCGCGTGCGCTGTCGAGCAGCGCATCGGGAGAGGCAAAAGGATAGACTTGGGTGAAAATTTGGCGCGTGAGTTGAGGTTCTTCGCGCAAAGCGATTTCTAACCAGCGGAGATAGAACGCACCCTGCTTCAATCGCCGAGCGGCGTAAGCGATGTAGGGGGCGGCCGGCGCGGAATCTTCGGGGCGCGAATTGAACAGCGCCCGCCAGATGCCGCCGGAACCGGGATCGTCGAAACAATCGTTTTCACAAAGTGCATGGGCAATGCGGCGCCGTGCATCGGGGGTGAAACCGTACATCTGTGCCATGTGCGCGATGACATCGGCCGCAAAATCAGGTTGGCGGTGGGCGACGGCGAGTTCGAAGGTGCGCAAGTGAATTTCGGCCTGCTCCACTCCGAGCGAGGAGGTGGAGGCCAACATGCTATAGGCGGTGCGCATATCGCCTTCTGCCGCATAGGTAAGGGCGAGGTCGCCCGCTATGCGAATTTTGTCGGGGTTCTCGTTCGGACAGTTCTGCGCGGCAACTTCGAGCACCTCGCGGGCTTGTGCAAACTCGCGACGGTTGACGAGAATCTCGCCCGCCGAGAGCGCCATGCTGTAGTCGTTGGGGAAGAGGGCGTGATAGGTTTCGTAGACTTTGAGCACTTCGTCCCAATGCTCCAGCCCCAATTCGCCAATGGCCTTGAAGCGGAGGGCTTTTTCGTTCTGCGGTTCGATGGCAATGGCAAAGTCTGCGGCCTCAACACATTTCTCAAATTGCTTTTGTTCGTTGGAAATATCGGCCAAAAAGAGCCAAGCATCGAGATTGTAAGGATCTGCATCGAGCACTTTCTCAGCCATCTCACGCGCTGCGTCGTGGGCTCCCCACTGTGCCATGACTTCACCTTGGAGCAACTGCGCTCGTACATATTCTATGGCCTGCTCTGGGATGCGCAATAAATACTTTCGCGCATAAGCCGGATGGCCGTAGTCTAAAAAGAGTTCGCCGATTTCAAGCAAAAGATCGTTGATGCCCATCGGGGTTTCGCCTTCTTCGGCCTGCAAACGCGAGTCGAGGTCGGTTTCGTCGGCGAGTACTTTTTCGTAAATGGTGTCCGCCGCGTCGAACTCCATACGACTGAGGGCGCGTTCCGCATAATAGAATTGCACATCGAGGTGCTGCTGATCGGACATTTTGCGCACGACTTCATCGGCTTCTGCCCAACGGCCTTCGTTTTTGAACCGATAGGCACGACGAATCTGCACTTCCGGATCATCGGGGTGCAGACGAAGGGCAAGGCGGATGCAGGTTTCGGCCTCGAAGTATTGATTGTTCTGCTCGTAGTAGTCGAGTATATCCAAAAGATCAGGGGCGTCCATCCACAAAGGAACGGACGCCTCCGACATTTTTTGTTCGTACTCGCTCACCAGGGCTTTGAGATCTGTGGGTTCTCGCTTCATAGGTGGGCAAATTGTGCGCGCGTTGCTGCGAATGCTGTGGATTTTCCGCTCAAAATGAGCGGTGCGGTCACGACAAAAGGAACGTGCGCTGATCTTTTATTTGTGTTTGTCTTCTTTGAGCGAAACGGTGCTGTTGAAGATCAAATGTTCGGGCGTGGAATCGGGGTCTATATTGTAATAGCCCGTACGCGTGAACTGTAAATAGTGGAGCGGCTGAAGGGTTTGCACATATTTTTCCACATAGGCATTGCGGTTGATGCGAATGCTGTCAGGATTGAGGAAGGGGCGCATAGCATCGATACCGCGCACGCCGTTTTCGTCTTCATATTGCTTGATTGCGTCGCGCGGATTCTCGCAGGTCCACAGACAGGCGTAGTTGCGCACCTCGGCGGGCAAGCAATGAGCGCAGCTTACCCAGTGGATCGTGCCTTTGACCTTGCGGTTGGCGCCTTCGGTACCGGCCTTCGACGTGGGATCGTAGGTGCAGTAGATTTCTTCAACGAGTCCGGTTTCTTCGTTTTTCTTGAAGCCGGTGCAGTTGACAATGTAGGCACCTTTGAGACGCGTCTCCTTATCGGGCGTCATACGGAAGAACTTTTTATCGGCTTCTTCTTTGAAGTCGGCACGCTCGATCCACAATTCACGACTGAACTCAATGGTGTGCGTTCCTTCCTCGGGACGTTCGGGGTTGTTCACCACTTCGAGTTCTTCAACCTGCCCTTCGGGATAGTTGGTGATGACAAGTTTCACGGGATCGAGGACAGCCGAAACGCGCGTGGCACGTTCGTTGAGGTCGGCACGCACGGCGCTCTCGAGCAATTTCACATCGTTGAGCGCATCGAAGGTGGTGTAACCGATCTTATCGATGAACTTGCGGATGCTTTCAGGGCTGTAACCGCGACGACGAATGCCACAAATGGTCGGCATACGAGGATCGTCCCAACCATTGACCACGCCTTCTTTCGTCAAAATCAGAAGATTTCGCTTAGACATCAGCGTGTAGTTGAGATTGAGCTTGTTGAACTCAAACTGACGGGGACGATTATCCGAAAGATCCTCTCCACGCGTTTCCTTGTACCAGTCTACAAAGAGGTCGTAAAGCGGGCGGTGGGGAACAAATTCGAGGGTGCAGATGGAGTGGGTTACACCTTCGAGATAGTCGCTCTGCCCGTGTGTGAAGTCATACATGGGATAGGCGTTCCACTTGTTGCCGGTGCGAATGTGAGGCATGTTGAGCACGCGGTACATAATGGGATCGCGGAAGTGCATGTTGTCGCTGGCCATATCAATCTTGGCGCGCAATACCATTTTGCCGGGTTCAATGCGTCCACTATTCATTTCTTCGAACAGGCGCAAGGATTCTTCCACCGGACGGTCGCGGTAAGGGCTGGGCGTTCCGGGACGTGTGGGCGTACCCTTCTGCGCCGCGATCTCCTCGCTGCTTTGTTCGTCGACATAGGCGCGACCTTGTTTGATCAAGGCCACAGCAAACTCCCAAAGGTCCTCAAAGTAGTCGGAGGCATAGAGGATTTTTCCCCAATGATAGCCCAGCCACTCAATATCTCGCTTGATCGCTTCCACATATTCGTGGTCTTCCTTCTGAGGGTTGGTATCGTCCATGCGGAGGTTGCAGACGCCGCCGAACTTTTGCGCCACTCCGAAGTCCAGGGCGATGGCTTTGGCGTGTCCGATGTGCAGGTAGCCGTTGGGTTCCGGCGGGAAACGCGTTTGAAGGCGACCGCCGTTCTTGCCGGCAGCGAGATCATCTTTCACGATTTGCTCGATAAAGTTGAGCGTTTCCTTTTTGTCTTGAATTTCTTCGGGAGTGGTGGACATATTGGGTAAGGGTTGTTAGTTGGCCATTTCGGAGAGAAACTTGATCCGTACCAAGCGAATCTCGTCTTCTGTGTAATCATCGCCGAGTTCGTCGTAAGCACTGTCGAGACAGTCCGTATCGCTCTCGCGGAAATAGTCGAAGATGTCGGCGATGCTGTCTTCGTCCATGATATCGTCCAAGAAGTAGTCGATATTGATCTTTGTTCCGCTGTAGACAATGGCATCAATATGATCGAGCAGGTCTACAAAATCGAGTCCTTTGGCCTTGGCCAATTCGTCGAGGGGAATTTTGCGGTCAATCGCGCGGATAATATCTACTTTGAGCTGCGATTTTTTAGGTACCGTGCGGAAGCGGAACTCTTCGGGGCGCTCAATTTCGTTGTCCTCGCAGTGGCGACGGATGAGTTCGCAGAAGCGGGTACCGTAGCGTTTCGCCTTTCCGGATCCGACTCCGGGGATATTTTGCAATTCCTCGACGGTTTGCGGATAAGTCGAAGCCATGGCTTCGAGCGAAGTGTCTTGAAAGATCACATAAGGCGGTACGTCCAACTCCTTCGCCATGTTTTTGCGAAGATCTTTGAGGTGGCGATACAACTGCGGGTCAAGCGCCGCGGCGGCTCCGCTCTGTTGCAAAGCAGCACCTGCGATGGCTTCGTCGTCGAAATCGTTATCTTCGACCACAGGGAAGCTTTCAGGCTTCTTGAAAAACTTTTTTCCGGCAGGAGTAACCTTCAACACGCCATAATTGTCCACATCTTTACTGAGATAGTTGGCAATGAGCGCTTGTTTAATGACGGCGTTCCACACGCGGTCGTCTTCCACATCTTCGGCAATGCCAAAGCATTCCAATTCATCATGACGATGAGCCACCACCTCATCGGTGGCGTTACCCATCAATACGTCTTTAATATAGTCATCGCGGAAGTTCTCTTTCGTTTCGAGAACAGTCTCGATGACCTTGCATAAGTGATCTTTTCCTTCCACTTGTTTCTTTGGGTTTTTACAGTTGTCACAGTTGCCACAATTGTCCGGCTCATACTGCTCTCCGAAATAGTGCAGCAAGAGCCTCCGACGGCATACGGCCGACTCGGCATAGGCAGCGGTCTCCTTGAGTAGTTGGCGACCGATGTCCTGCTCGCTCACGGGTTTACCTTCCATGAACTTTTCGAGCTTCTGCAAGTCTTTGTGCGAGTAGAACGCAACACACAAGCCTTCACCGCCGTCTCGTCCGGCGCGTCCCGTCTCTTGGTAATATCCTTCGAGACTTTTGGGAATATCGTAATGTATCACGAATCTAACGTCGGGCTTGTCAATCCCCATGCCAAAGGCAATGGTAGCCACGATCACGTCAATATTTTCTTTCAAGAACGCATCTTGCGTATCGGAGCGCACTTGTGCATCCAGACCGGCGTGATAAGCACTGGCCTTGATATCATTGGCGAGCAAAATGCTGGTGAGTTCTTCCACGCGCTTGCGCGAAAGACAATAGATAATGCCGCTCACACCCGGACGGCTCTTGATGAAACGAATCACGTCATAGTCGACTTTCTCGCTTTTAGGACGTACTTCGTAATAAAGATTCGGGCGATTGAACGAGCTTTTGAACTCCACGGCATCGGGCATGCCGAGACTTTTCTTGATGTCGGTGCGCACTTTTGCCGTCGCCGTCGCCGTGAGTGCTATCACAGGGGCGGGACTGATCTTGTTGATGAGCGGGCGAATCTTCCGATATTCGGGTCGAAAATCATGCCCCCACTCGGAGATACAGTGCGCTTCGTCGATGGCATAGAACGAGATTTTGACCGATTGGAGAAAAGCGATATTGTCCTCCTTGGTCAATTGCTCGGGAGCCACATAGAGTAGTTTAGTGTGTCCGTTTAGAATGTCGGCTTTCACCGCTTCGATCGTGGCTTTGGGCAACGACGAATTGATGAAATGCGCCACACGGTTGTCTTCACCCGTCTGCCTCATCGCGTCGACCTGATTTTTCATCAAGGCAATCAACGGCGAGACCACGATAGCCACCCCCTCCATAAGCAGTGCAGGCAGTTGGTAGCAAAGTGACTTGCCGCCGCCTGTGGGCATCAGCACGAACACATCCTGCCCAGAAAGCAGTGTGCGGATGATGGCTTCCTGATTGTCTTTGAAGCACTCAAAACCAAAGTATTCTTTGAGTGGCTCGCGCAGATTTATTTCAGTCGTCATGGGGGATAGACATAAATAAAGGTGAGTTCCTCTCGCAAAGTTATAAACAACTTTTGATTCTACGCCCTCCGCGTCTTGATTTTTTTTCGTCACATCGAAAAAAGCCGAGCACAAACGGTAAAGGCATCGCGCCCGATTCTTTTTCCGGTGCCACACCTTATTATAATGAGTTCCTCCGTTCGCAAGCACGGCCGCTCGCCACGGCAAAAAAAGCACTGCGCGGCACTCAACGTGTCGCGCAGGGAGATCGCCTTCGGCCAAGGGGCCGGCAGATCCATCGCAAAAAAGAAGCAAACCTTAGTTTGCTTTTTCGCGCTTCTTGAGACTGTCGATGAGTTCGTCGAGCAGGGGGAGGATTTCCGAGATGGAAGACTCTTGAACTCCGTGCCCACAAAGGATATCAAGCATACAATCGGGGATGCCCACCGACTGTTCGCGCAATTCCTTACCGTGTGCCGTCAGGCTCACGATGGTTTGGCGCGTATCCACCTTACCTTTCGTACGATTGACGATGCCCTCGCGTTCCATACGCTGAATAAGGGGCGTCACCGTGTTGGTTTCCAATGCCAAGCGCTTAGCAATGTCGTTGACCGGCAGCTCATCTATTTCCCAAAGCACCATCAGCACCAGATATTGCGGATAGGTCACGCCCAACTTGTCCAAATACGGACGATAAGCTTGCGTGATGAGGCGGCTTGCGGCGTAGAGCCGAAAGCAAAGCTGCTTGTCGAGTTTCAATTTTTCGTAGTCCATGTTCGTCTGTTTTTAGCCTAAGCGCATACAACCGACAGGCAATGCATCACGCACCGCCGGTCGGTCATACGATAGGAGTTTAGTGTTTGATAGTCAGCTTAGAAGAGCTGCTCAATTTGCTGTTCTATGTCTTTAATGTCGTGCGTGGGTTCGAAGCGAGCCACCACGTTTCCTTCACGATCCACGAGGAATTTAGTAAAGTTCCACTTGATGTCGTCGCTCTTGCGCCAATCGGGATTGGCCTTGTCGAACATACCTTCGAGAATGGGCGTCAACTTGTGAGCGGCATCGAAACCGGCGAAACCTTTCTGCTGCTTGAGGAAGGTGTAGAGGGGCAATTCGCCTTCGCCGTTGACCTCGGCCTTTTTGAATTGGGGGAATTCCACGCCAAACTTCATCGTGCAGAATTCATGAATCTCCTCATCCGTACCGGGAGCTTGACCGCCGAACTGATTGCAGGGGATGTCGAGGATCTCGAGTCCCTGAGCGCGATGCGCCTTGTAGAGCGCTTCGAGTTCTTCATATTGAGGAGTGAAACCACACTCGGTAGCCGTATTCACAATGAGGAGAACTTTGCCCTTATAGTCGGAAAGGCTTACTTCGTTACCCTTTTTATCGTTGAGCTTGAAATCGTATACGGTAGCCATAGTTTGTCGCTTTTTGGCAAAGTGACGGCTTAGGTTTAGCGTCGACACCTCTTGAGGCGGGAGCGGACAGTTGGAAACCATTGCCATACGTTGCGCGTTTTGAGAATTTATTGTTGTCTATATGTCCGAAAGAGGGCTGTTCAGCACCGAGATTCGGTTATCTGATTGCAAAGGTAGAAAAAAGCCTCATATATCGCAAGCGACAATCTAAGTTTTTTGGAGAATTCGGCACGTTATTAAGTTTTTTCAGCTTTCCAACGTCTTGTTTTTCGCTTTGTCTGCGGGCAAATTCGCCCATGTGGATAGGAAAAGGGAGCAAATGTCCGCGTTTCCCTTGGCAGGCGGAAAGGTTTCGTGTAACTTCGCCGCAAGAAAAAAAATCCACGATGCTATCACTTGCTTTCTCCCCGGCCACGGCCGACGACGCGCGCTTTGTGGCGCGCCACGTGCTCGAAGCCTTGCATTGGCACATGTACGACGAGCCGCTCAATGCCGAACAACGCCAAGCATGGGACGAACTCACGGCCGTATGTCGCCGCGACGACGTGCTCTACAGCTACAAACACGCCCTTTTGGCCAAAATCGGCGACGAGCCCATCGGACTCATTCTGGCCTATGACGGCGCCAATTATCACCCCCTCCGCACGCGCACTTTTGCTCTCCTGCCGGCCTTTGCCGGAATGGACGTCGACAGCATGGATGATGAGGCCGTGGCCGGCGAATACTACATCGATTCGCTCGCCGTCGCCCCCACGCAGCGCGGCAAAGGCGTTGGCGCAGCCCTCCTTGCCCAAGCCGTGGCGCAAGCCGCACAACTCGGACTGCGCCCCACCCTGTTGGTCGACCCCGACAACCCCGCTGCGCGCCGACTCTACGAGGCCGGCGGCTTCCGCGAGAGCGGAGCCGTCACCGCTTTCGGGCAAACCTATCTGCGCATGCAGGCCTGAAGCGCCGATGCGCACAAGAAAAAGGCACGCGCCTTCATTCCGACGACGGAGTGAAGGCGCGTTCGCATAGGAGGTTCACCACTTTTGGGAAAGCATAGTCCGCCAATGCAGAGAGCGGCACCCGCAACCAATCGGCCGACGGCGGCACAGCGGCGCGCACCACATAGGCATCGACATGCAAGCGCCGGTGCGTGAGTTCGTGTTTGAGATCGCGCACCAACATCTCGAACGGCACTTCGCCCAGCCCACAGGCCTTCCAATCCGGATGTGCCTCCACCTCTTCGGCCGTTATCGGTGCGGGCGTTTCGATGAGCAGCGGTTCGTACAACCCCTGCCAAATATCGCCCGAAGGTCGGCGCCGAATGAGCAATGCCGGCTCCTCCGCCGAAGTATCGACGAGCAGAATGTAAGTGAAATAGCGGTGCGTGACGGCCACCTTCTTGCTCTTCACGGGATAGTCCTCCACCTGCCCCGTTTGTCGGGCAGCACACGTTTCGACCAACGGACAAATCAAACAGCGCGGTGCCCGCGGCGTACACTGCACCGCCCCGAAATCCATGATCGCTTGGTTGTAGTCCGCCGCCCTCTCGGGCACCATCAGTGAATCGGCCAGTTGAGCAAACTCTTTCTTGCCGGCGGCCACATCGATGGGCGTGTCGATGGCAAAATAACGTGCCAGCACGCGATAGACATTCCCGTCCACCACCGCCGTGGGCAGCCCATAGGCAAACGAACAGATGGCCGCCGCCGTATAGTCGCCCACCCCTTTGAGTGCCCGCACGCCGGCGTAGTCACGCGGAAAACCGCCCTGCGCCACAATTTGTTGTGCCGCTGCATGCAGATTGCGCGCCCGCGAATAGTAGCCCAACCCTTCCCAACGGTGCAGCACCTCGTCTTCCGTTGCGGCGGCCAGCACTTCGACCGTGGGAAAGCGCTCCACGAAGCGCAAATAGTAGTCGTAGCCCTGCGCCACGCGCGTCTGCTGGAGAATGATCTCCGAAATCCAAATACGATAAGGGTCTGTCGTTTCGCGCCACGGCAACTCGCGTCCGTGCGTGGCGTACCAATCCAGTAACGTCTGGGAAAAGGGATGCGTCATGCCGTGAAAAAGTGGAAATGAAGTGTGAGCGCACTCATTATTATATAGAGGAGCACTCATTATATATATAGGAACCGTGAGCAGCCGATCAGCGGCAGAGCATTTCAAGCTCGGCGATATTGCCGGCCACGCCCACCTGTCGGCGCTCGTCGGCGCTGTAAAGTCCGGCTTCTACCAAGTGATCGAGCAATGCGATGAGCGGTTGCCAGCAACCGTCCACATCATAGAGAATCACCCGCTTGTGGGTTTCGTTCGCCGTGCGGCCGGCCAGCAGGGTGAAGACCTCATCGAGTGTGCCGACGCCGCCGGGCAGCGCCACCAACACATCACTGCGGTCGATGATCACCGTTTTGCGGTCACTCAGCGCGGCGGTGCGAATTTCCACGTCGAGCGTTTCGCTCACATGGTTACGATCCACCACAAACTGCGGCACGATGCCGAACACCCGGGCGCCGGCTTCCTTGGCCGCGCGCGCCAACACCTCCATCAGGCCCATACTCGAACCTCCGTAGAGCAAGGTGCGTCGTGTTTCGCCAATCCATTGTCCCACTTGTCGAGCCGCTTCGTGATAAGCGGCCGGCACCTCACTGTGCGAAGAGAGAAAAACACCGATATTTTGCATAAGGCTGTATGATTTATATGCGTTTCTCGTCCTTCCGTCGCCCTTCGGTCTTGCGGCTGCCGCGGCTGCGAACCCAAACTCGGCCGTTTCGTCCTCATGGAGGTGGCATAGCACGCAAAAATAGGGAGCGATTCGGAAGAGGCGTTCGGCAAAATTGCGAATAAATATCGGGAATCCCAACCTCTGCCCGCGCGATTTTGCCCCCAAACCTACAAAATTGCCATATCAAACCGCCGAAAACGACAAACTACGTTGAGTTTTGCATCTTTTTATCGCCCATGCTATTTGCCACATGAGGGAAATACATAACTTTGCCCCCGAAACAAACAACTCATTCATCACATTCATATGAAAAAGATTCTCTTTCTCGTTGCAGCAAGCGCACTGATGGTGGCTTGCGGCCAAAAAGGTCAAACGTCTGACGCTGCCAACGGTGGCGACAGCGCAGTAGCAGCTTCTGACTCGCTCGTATTCGAAGGCGAACTCCCCGGCGGTGACGCTACGTTCAACACGCGTCTTGCACTCGCTCAGGACAGCACGAACGGTTTCTCGCTCAGCGAACAGAACACGAAGGACAACGCTACGCAAAACTTCAGCGGTAAGTTCGAAGCCGTTGAGAGCAAGGATGCCAAGGGCTTCAAGCTCACGGTTGCTCAGGACGACGTTCGTTACTTCCTCCAGAAGAACGACAGCACGCTCAGCCTCGTTGGCGACAGCACGCTCACTCCCGCTGCTTCCGGCATGAACTACGACCTCAAGCTGAAGAAATAAGCAGCTTTGCCTGTGGTCAGCGCAATAGCGCAACCGCACAAGCAACACAAAACTCCCTCTCTTGAAAGCAATTTCGGGAGAGGGAGTTCACGTATAGGTACACTCCCTCTATTTCCCCTCCACAGCATTTCCACTTCGCCCATGCGTCTCCGCCCTTATCGCCACTCCCTCCTCGGTCTGCTCCTCATTCTGCTCGTCGTTCTGCTGCTTGGTCTCTACGGCACGGCCGAATTCATGCTGCGCACCGCCATTTGTCCCGAGCCGAGCCCTTATCGCCGCGAAGCCACGGCACGCGACACCATGATTCACTACCTTCCCGCCCTGCGTCCATGGCTCGACAGCCTCGATCGTGCCCAAGCCCTGCGCGACACCACGATCATCGCCCCCGACGGCACGCCCCTCCACGCCCGCTACGTGCGCTCCGCTCGCCCCACACGGCGAGTAGCCCTCTTGGTACACGGCTACGGCGATGCCGCGGGACGCATGTACCACATCGGGCGCATGTATGCCCACTCAATGAATGCCCACCTCCTCTTACCCGATCTACGCTACCACGGCCGCACGCCCGGCACGCACATCGGCATGGGATGGAACGACCGCCTCGACGTGCTCCGCTGGGCGAAGTTCGCCCCGCGCCTCTTCCGCCTTTCGCCCGACAGCCTCCGTCTCGTGGTGCACGGCATCTCTATGGGCGCCGCCACTACGATGATGCTCAGCGGCACCGACGGGCAGCCCAATTACCTGCGCGCCTTCGTCGAAGACTGTGGTTACACCTCCGTGCGCGACATCTTTGCCTCCGAACTCCGCGTGCGCTACGGCCTCCCGGCCTTCCCCATCATCCCCGCCACCTCCGCCTTGTGCAAATGGCGCTACGGTTGGTCGTTCGACGAGGCCTCGGCACTCGAAGCCGTGCGCCGCTGTCGCAAACCGATGCTCTTCATCCACGGCGGCAACGACCACTTTGTACCTACCGCCATGGTGCACCCGCTCTATGCCGCCAAACCGGGCATCAAAGCCCTGTGGATCGCGCCCCACTCGGCGCACGCCATGAGCTACATCGACCACCCCGAAGAATACGAACGCCGCGTGCGCCAATTCCTCGACCACCACGCGTGGTAAGCCCATTGCCGACACACCGCGCGCGACTTTTAGTTCCCTTTGCTCCACTTCCTCCTTTTCCACCTCCATGTCCTCCTCTTCCCCGTCCCCGACCGCAACACAGCCCGCCGCTTCGCCCGATGCACTCGCAGCGCAAAACGAACTGCCCATCGAGTCGCACCCCTTTTCGCCCTTCCTGCCGCCCAACGGCCGCATGCTCTTTCTCGGCAGTTTCCCGCCCACGGCCAACCGTTGGTGCATGCACTTCTATTACCCCAATTTCATCAACGACTTTTGGCGCATCATGGGGCACCTCTTCTTCGACGACCGCCAGCATTTCGTGGTCGACGGCGAAAAACGCTTTGACGAAGCGGCCATTCGCGCCTTCTCGGCCGAGCACGGACTGGCCTTTTTCGACACCGCGCGCCGGGTGCGCCGACTGAAAGGCAACGCCGCCGACGCCTTCCTCGAGGTGGTGGAGCCCACCGACATCGCTTCACTCCTGGCCCCCATGCCCGAGTGCAAACGCATCGTCACCACGGGCGGACTGGCGGGCAAGGTGCTCTGCGAAACCCTCAACGTGAAGCAACTCCCCAAAATCGGCACATTCGTGCTGTGCCCGAGCGACACCCACAGCCTGGGTCGCGACATCGAGTTTTGGCGCATGCCCTCGTCGTCGCGCGCCTATCCGCTGGCACTCGAAAAGAAAGCCGAACTCTACCGCCTGCTTTTCGACTGACCCACCGCGCGGCACGGTCCTTCACTGCGCCATCGCTTCGCAGCCCGCCCGCATGTCGTTCATTCCTTCCTCTTTTTCTCTTTCCCGCATGACTCCCTCTCTCCCCTACACCGACCTTTTCATCGACTTCGACGACACGCTCTACGACACCCGCAGCAACTCGTCGTTGGCGCTGCGCGAACTCTTCGATCACTTCCGTTTGGAACAGCATTTTCCCTCCTTCGACACCTTCTCGCAGTCCTTTTGGAGCACCAACGAAGCACTTTGGATGCAATACTCGCACGGTGAAATCGATCGCGACACCCTCATCGTCGAACGCTTCCGCCTGCCGCTCGCCGAGGGCGACAGTTGCGACACCTCGACGAACTATTGCCTAAAAATGAGCGACACGTTCCTCGAACTCTGCAGCACCAAACCCGGTGTCGTGGACGGCGCGCACGAATTGCTCGACCACCTGCGCACACGCGGCTACCGCCTGCACATTTGCAGCAACGGCTTCGCCGAAGTGCAGCACCGCAAAATCGAAGCGGCGGGCATGCGCCATCATTTTGACACGGTGGTGCTGAGCGATGAGGCCGGTGCGAACAAACCCTCGGCACAATTTTTCGATTTCGCCTTCGCGCAGACGAAAGCCGACCGCGCCCACACGCTGATGATCGGCGACAATTTCTCGACCGACATCATCGGGGCGATGAATGCCGGGATCGACACGGCCTTTTTCAACCGCTCTCCAGGAACCTTCACCGCCCCCACGGTGCCCACGCGCGAGGTACACAACCTCGACGAACTGCGCGAGTGGCTTTGAGCCGATCTTCCGGCACCCACTCTCGTTCTTCACCCACCGACTCCGCCCTCTCGCCCACTTCTCGCACATTTCGGGAAACGACACCGCTCATTTCGGCCAACTGCCGCGCCCTTTCCCCTCAACTTTCCTCCATGGGTGGACACGCTCGGCGCACCATGAAGAAAAAACGGCCGTCTTGCAGAAAAAACAAGGGGACTTTCGGCCATTTCTTCCCAACTTTTCGCGAAAACAAGTCCGTTTTTCCGCCCTTCTTCTACTCGACCATACGAAAAAAGCGTTTCGCCACTCTGCAACGAGTGGCGAAACGCTTTTCTTTTATGTTGGCTTTTTGGGGGAGGTGGGCGCAGGAAAGAGCGCTCCTGCGCAAGATGCCGCTAAGCGTTGAGCACCCACTGCTCAACCGCGTGTCCAACGCCGTCTTCGTCGTTGGACAGCGTGACGAAATCGGCCACCGCCTTCACTTCCTCGGCGGCATTGGCCATCGCCACGCCCATGCCGGCGAAACGCAACATGGTGAGATCGTTGAAACCGTCGCCAAAGGCGATGAGTTGTTCGCGCGACAGATCGAGCTGCGCCAACAAGCGCGCCAAAGAATGGTCTTTGCCCACACCGGGCGCCATGATTTCGAGGAAGAACGGCGCGGAGCGCGAAATAGACAACGCATCGCCGAAGATCGTCTTCATTTTTTCTTCCAACTCTACCAGCAATTCGGGATCGCCGGGGATCAAACACTTCGGTGCACCGCCTTCGAGACGCGAAGCCTCGGCGATGAAATCGGTCACGACCTCAACGGGCATTTGATTGATGCGGGCTTCCTCGTCGAGATAGACCGAATCATTGCGCGTGGCGAGGATGCAGTCGCCACGATAGGTGAGTAACGGCAAGCCGTGCGCATCGGCCAACTCCAACAACTGCGGCAGGAATCGCGCCTCGAGAGGTTGACGGAAAAGGAGTTCGCCGGTGGTCCAATCGATGATGTTGGCACCGTTGCACGAGAGGACAAAACCGCCGTTCTCCTCGAGTTTCAGCTGACGGGCGAGGGCGGCGATGCCATAGGTGGGACGACCGGAACAGAGCACGAGGCGCACGCCGGCGGCTTGGGCGCGCATCAGCACATCGTAGGTGCGGGGCGTGATGACTTTGTCGGAATTCGTGAGCGTGCCGTCGAGATCTAAGGCGATCAGTCGGAAGGGGGAAGTGAGAGGTTGTGACATTAGGCGTTGGGGAGTTGATAACTGTCGAGCAAGGTGCCGTCGAGCTGCCAAAGGCTCACGAGACCGTCGTCGTAGGTGGCAAAAGTGGGGGGATTTCCGCCTTTAGGGAAGGTGGGGCTGCCGGTGTTGAGCGCGGCTGTGCCGTCGGGGTGGCGCGTGATGTGGGGCAGGTGCGTGTGGCCTTGGCACAAGAGGTCGATGCGGCCGCGCGGCGGACATTTCTCGCCGTAGACGTGACCGTGGGTGAGGACGATATGCCGACCGTTGTCGATGAGATGCGCGCAGGTCTCGGTGATGGAGAAATCGAGGAGCATTTGGTCGACTTCACTGTCGCAATTGCCGCGTACACACACAATGTGGTCGGCCATGGCGTTGAGTCGCGCCGCTACGCCGGGGGCATCGAGACCGGGGGCGAGACCGTTGCGAGGACCGTAGTTGAGCAAATCGCCGAGCAAGAGGAGCATGTCGCAGCCCATCTGCTCATAATGCGCCAAAACGGCATCGAGCGCAGTGATCGAGCCGTGTATGTCGGAAACAATAAGGTATTTCATAAACTGCTGTGGGGGGAAAACGATGGAAAACATCGCGGAAATGAGAGCACGAAAATACGAAAAAAAAGCGAGTCACGCTCACTTGCGCGAAAACTCCACACGAAATGCCGTGTCGCCCCCTTATCTTCGGGAGGTCGACACGGCATTTCAGTCTACTACGAAGGAAGCACCGACAGCCGTTGCCGTTGCGCACTTCAATCTTCGGTCGACAGCACCGAAACTTCACCCGCTCGCAGCCAATTCGCCATCAGTTCACACCCAGTTGGGGTCAGGATGCTCTCGGGATGAAACTGCACGCCGCGCACATCCAACGTGCGATGACGCAAAGCCATGATTTCGCCGTCGGGCGACTGCGCGGTGATTTCCAAACAAGCGGGCAGACCGGTGCGATCGACCACCCACGAATGATAACGCCCCACGACAAAGGGATTTTCCAAGCCGGAGAAAAGTGCGTCGTCGGCCATGATGTGGCACGGGGAGGCAATGCCGTGGTACACTTCGGCGAGTTGGCGCAAGCGTCCGCCGAAAACTTCGGCAATGGCTTGCAGGCCAAGACACACACCGAGCACCGGAACGCGGCCGGATGCCCGCCGCACGATGTCGAGCAGCCGACCAGCTTCACAGGGAAGGCCCGGGCCGGGCGACAACAAGACACGATCGTAGCGGTCGACGCTTTCGACTTCCACTTCATCGCACGACACCAAATGCGGCACAGCGCCGCACTCGCGCACAAGTTGCACCAAATTGTAGACAAAAGAGTCGTGGCAGTCGACGATCAACACCTCGCGCGCTGCACGACGCGACCGCGATGAAGGAACGACCGAGGCCTCGTTTTTCAACGTCGCTGCACTCATTCGCCCAAAATTTCTGCTTTGTGCGACAAATAGGTTTCGAGATCCTTGTCGCCGCGGCCACTGACGGTGAGCACCACGACTTCATCGGGACGGAACGTGAGTTTGGAGAGTACGGCCAGCGCATGGCTGCTCTCGAGGGCGGGAATGATGCCTTCGGAGCGCGAGAGTTCGAAGGCCGCCGTGAGTGCTTCGCGGTCGGTGATGGCCTCGACTTGTATGCGCCCTTCGGTGATGAGATGCGCAAAGAGGGGGCCGATGCCGGGGTAGTCCAAACCGGCCGAAATGGAATAGGGTTCAGCCACTTCGCCTTGCTCGTCTTTGATCACGAGGGTGCGACTGCCGTGGAGCACATCGGGGCTACCGACGGTGAGGGTGGCGGCGGTTTTTCCGGTTTGTGCGCCTTCGCCACCGGCTTCTGCGAGAACAATGCCCACGCGCTCGTCGTCCAAATAGTGATAGATGGTGCCGGCGGCATTGGAGCCGCCACCGATGCAGGCAATGAGGCGGTCGGGGTAGTCGCGTCCCTCTTTTTCGAGCAACTGCGCTTTGATCTCGGCACTGATCACGCTTTGCAAACGCGCCACCATGTCGGGGTAGGGATGCGGGCCGACGGCCGAACCGAGGAGATAGAACGTGTCGTCGGCACAAGCACACCAATAGGCCAAGGCTTCGTTCACGGCATCGGTGAGCGTTTGGCTGCCGGACTGCGCGGCACGCACCTCTGCGCCGAGCATGCGCATGCGTTCCACATTGACGCGCTGGCGTTCGATGTCGAGCGCGCCCATAAAGACGATGCACTCCATGCCCATCAAGGCACAAGCCGTGGCGGTGGCCACCCCATGTTGGCCGGCGCCGGTCTCGGCCACGATGCGCCGTTTACCCATGTGGCGGGCGATGAGAATCTGCCCGAGGGCATTGTTGATTTTGTGCGCACCGGTGTGGTTGAGGTCTTCGCGCTTGAGGTAGAGTTTGCACCCGTATTTTTCGCTCAAGCGGCGAGCATGATACAAAGGACTCGGGCGACCAACGTAATCGCGCAACAAGGTGTGGAACTCTTCCTGAAACGCAGGACTTTCGATGATGTCACGATACTGCGACTGCAATTCTTGCAATACGGCATGGAGTTGTTCGGGCACATAGGCGCCGCCAAACGCGCCGTAAAAACCATTTTGATCTATCTGATACGGATTCATAAGTCGGAAATGTTGAGGGGAGCGCCAAAATGCGCTCTTCGGGGATAAAGAATGGGGAGTACGTTGCCGGTTGCCGGCCGTGCATCTGCACAAACCGACTGATCTACAGCCACCTACGCCGAACGAGTGGGAGAAAATTGGATTGTACAATCCCTTTCTCGCTGCCGACACGCAGAAAATGCTTGCGCAACAAGCAACTACGCCGAACAACGGGTAGAAAACGGCCACCTTTTTCGCCCCAACTCAAGCACCTCGCAGTGGTACCGGCCGCAAAAAAGCGCCTTGTCGTAGGGATACGAAAAAAAGAGACCTGCCGTGAGTCACGACAGGTCTCTTATACTCCTTATGGTCTTCAATAAACGTACACGAGATGTCAACCCACGATTAAAAATCCTGAGTTGTGCCACCAACGATTTGCGCTTACCAAATGAACCATTGAAATCTGAATTGAAATTGGTTGCTGCAAATATAGACTATTCCGTTCATTCTGCCAAGAAAGAATCGCATTTTTCGCACCTAAGCCCAAAGTTATAAGGATTTTAAGGCGAATATCGGCCTCTGCTCCTGGTTTTTAAGCATTAGGCGTCACCACTAATTGCCCGCCCAAGTAATCGACCAAGAACAATTTGGAGGGATCCGAATAGCCCATCTTCGCCAATTCTGCACGCAACCACGCTTCGTCTTTGTCGATGGCTTCCAATACCGTGGTTTTCACGGAGCCGTCGGTGAGCAAGGGGTATTTCAAATTCTCCTCACCGGCCATCACCACGAGCAACTGTCCATTCTGCTCCACCACGGCGCGTTTCACCTTGCGGATGTTGAAGATGTTGTGCATACGCAACTTAAAGGTCAATTCGTGCGCAGTGATTTTGGCCTTCTTGCACGCCGCGACATCCACTTCGCCATTGACGATCACCACCGTCGGGTTGCCGTCGAGAATACGCTGCATAAAGTGACTCCGTGCCTTCAGGCGGCGTAACATATAGACGAGCGAAAACCAAATAAACAACACAATGGCAAACTGCCAAAGGTGCAAATCGCGACTATAAATCACACCACCGATGATTCCACCGAGCACGTAATTCATGATCTGTTCCATCGCACTCGTGGGAGCAAGGTTACCTTTTCCCGTGAAATTGATGACCATCACCATCGAAAGGAGACCGAGCAAAAACTTGAGCGCTATCTCCGCATAATCTATTGGCGTCATTGTAATAAATAGTTAGAAAAAGTCTCTCAATCGAAGTCCATTCTGATCAGTGACTTCACTTGCGAGACAAGAATAAAAGGAATTTTCAATAGGGTGCGCTTACTTCACGCTGTGCAAAGCGACTTTGAAGACCAAGGCAGACGCAGGGGGAATGTTGCTTCCCGACCCATTTTCGCCATAAGCCAAGTAGGCCGGAATGTAAAGTTCCCATTCGTCGCCGGGCTTCATCGCTTTGAGGGCAATTTGCCAGCCTTGAATCACGCCATTGACGGGAAACTCTGCCGACTCTCCGCGGCGATAACTGCTGTCAAACACCGTGCCGTCGATCAGTCGTCCTTCATAATCCACCACCACGGTGCTCGAAGCCGTGGGCGATTGTCCGCTACCGGATTTCAGCACTTTGTAGAGCAAACCGCCTCCCAGCGTTTGTACGCCCGATTCTTTCGCCTTCTGCGCCAAGAAAGCCTCACCGGCCTCTCGGTTTTTCGCAACGAGAGAATCTTCGGAAGTTGTCGAAGCAGGAATTTCTTCAGTGTGACGATATTGCCAATAGCTACCTGCTGCCACTACAACGACAGCCAAGGCGGCAAAAAAGACGAACAAACCACGGCGAGCGGGCTTTTGGGGGGAATTAGAGGGCGATTTCTGATTGTCCGACATGATGAATTAGGATAAATGGGGAAAGAAACAGCGCGCCGTAGCAACGTTACATCAAAGCGATGATAGCTGTCACACCACCAAAGACAATACCTGGGGCGTTGGCGATCGCAACGGGCCAGTCACGGCGCTCCTTAAACAGACCATAGGCGACCCAGATGCAGCAGTTGATGCAGGCCATGGCCGGCTGCAACCAGTCTTTCTGCGTGCCGGGGGCTGCGTTTAGGTAATTGTTGATTGTGTTGATGTAAAACACATACATCAGTACTGCTGTGATGGTGCCAATGACGCCCATCACGCGTTCGAATTTTGCTTTGTCCATCTTTTGTTAGTTTTCTGTGTTGACGCCGCTGCCGCCGAACGGCTTCAGCGCGTTTGTTTTATGTAATTAATCGGGGGCAAAATTAGAATGAAGTTTCGAGAAAATCAAACATTCAGCTCGAAAAATACGTATCCTCCACATACAAAATGGATCAACCAACCTCAACCACCCTCTCTTCTACGCGCCAACTGCCCTGAAAAACCAACGCCCTATATATATTATTATACCAACTCCTCAAAACGCGGGATCTCACGGAGGAAAATCACCCGATCTCCTTCATAATCCATGCGACAACAATAATGCAGCAGCCCATTACTCACGATCAAGTAATCGGCCTTCAGCACGCTATTGTAACTCTGGATCTGATTGAACACCTCCTGCGTGATGGGCACCTGCGGTGCCTTGTACTCCACGATGACTCTCGGGCGAGCCCCTTCGCGCGCAAAGAGCACCGTGTCACAGCGCCTGCGCACTCCGCCGACATCGAGAGCTATTTCATTCGCCAACAAACCGGCAGGGTAGCCACACTCCGCAATAAGATAATGCACGAAGTGTTGCCGCACCCACTCTTCGGCGGTGAGCGTCACATACCTCCGGCGAAGCACATCCCACACCGTCGGCCGACCGTTGGCACCGGGACGCGTTCGCAACGTGATCGGCGGTAAATTCAAATTAGGAAAACTCATACAAAGAAAAACCTTTCGTCGGTTCTCCTCACAACGAAGAACCGACTTTATTCTCATGGAACGTTCGAGACAAATTATGTTTCATAGCCGCTCAAACTTCTCACCTCATTACAGCGGGTGCGTTCATTTGTTCGCCGGCGCAAAAACTTCGAAAGTACCGTCGTCATAAAACACACGAATCTCCTTAACTCGACGAGGCTGTTTATCAAAATTATTCGCATTAGTATGAAACACCGACTCAACCGGCTGCGCAGCGGTTCGGTTTGGAGTACGGTGTGCAGCGGTAGTACGAGCGGGCTGGGGTTGTACCGGCTGAGGAGCCGGCGCCACTTGTGGGGTCTCTTCAGCAAAGAACATAGGCATCTCACTTCCCAAAGGGGGGAAAGGAGAAGCAGGCTGCGTTTCGTGAGAAACGACATTTTGCACAAGCTCTTCCTGTTCAGAAGAAGCAGGAAGAGTCGTCGACGGCAAGCGCATCTCGCCTTCTTCAAAAAGCAACCAGTTGGTATTGATTTCCGGAAACTCACGATGAATCGCTTGCACCAGATTATTCGACGGTTTCGTACGCCCGGTGTAGATGCTGGAGATCGTAGCCGGCGAAACACCCAGCTTCTTTGCGAAGGCTTGTTGCTGTAAACCGTAACTCTCCATTACTTTTTTAATGCGGAGATACATCGTTTCGCTGGGGTCTGTCATAGAGGCCATAATAATAAGCGTGGATTAAAACGAGAAACTTCACAGACGCCCCCTGAGGAGGGAGTCGAAAAGAGAGAAAAACATAGCCGTAAAAAAGAAAACTCGACGTTTCGCCGACGTTTTTACTGAACGGTTGCGTCCAAATCGTGGAAAGGCGAGCAGGAGCAGGGGGGCAAATTGTAGGGCAAAAATGCGCTTCCGAGCAAGATCAACCTCAATATGCAGTTCATACAACGGATATACAACTCACTTTATCCGCTTTTTTACGAACGTAGCGAAGAAAATCGAGGAATCTACCTCGCCGAGCATTCTTCTGGTACCTACTTTTGAAAAAGTGGAGCGACTGCATCCGAAGAGGCGAATTTAGTTATTCACAAAGGCGAACTCACACTCGCGATTTCATCTACAAAAGTAGAGATTAAAACCGAGATATCCAAAATCTAAAGGAGGAAAAATCAACATTTCTACACTACAACCGTATTTACACAAGTAAATCACAAAGTATATCGGCAGCGTCGTTTCGCTACAGAACTCTACATCTCCAAATTTATATCTGCAAAGAATAGGGGGGAAACTACTCCGACAAAATAAGGTAAAAGACTGAGTTTCAAACAATATATGCTGAAAAAGAGCAAGTTATACACAACAAAACAGGGGTATACACGCGAAAAACGCATATTTTCAAGATAAACACCTCAACAAAACCGCGGAAAAATCTGGTTTACAAATTGATATAACCGAAAAGATAAATCGCATATTTACAAATTTAGACTTGCTCAGTTTAGTATTTTACATTTATACATCGACACAAAAGGGGAATACAAAACCAAATTACACGCACTGAAATTTAGTCTTTTGCATCACTTGTCAGATTTTGATTTTGAAATCTGATGTATGTCACCTCACTTTGTTTTTGTCAATTCACCGAGAGAGAAGGCTCGATTCACAGCAAATCAATCAAAAATCGCGCCAACGTCCCCTCCTCCGTCTCCAAGAACCTAAAAACGCTGTTTTTCGCATTAGCAGAGCGAAAAACAACGCACAACTAATTCGTATTCAACAGATTGAGAAAGAAAAACAGGTTTAGCAAGCTGCATGCAAATAAATCAGTCTTTGCTCTCTATTGCCGCCGCTCACGAGCAAAATTCCCCTCTTTCCCTTCCTATTTCGCTCAGCTTAGCCCTTATTTCTCGCCCTAAACGGGACAATTTACATCAAACGCCCCCACTCCGCTCCACCATACGCCCGGTGGGACGCTTCGTCCCCTCCTCTCAAACGGCAAAGGCATGGAAGCACTGCCCCACCCTCTTCTTATATATAATAGGTGTCTGTTGTTCTCCCTTCCTCCTCGCAAAAAATCGACGAAGCGAGTATGCAATGAAAAAAAGCGGCGATGAGCCGCTTTTTCCGCTTCTATTTTGCCCCAAAATCCGAACAAGAATGAGCGGCGTCGAAAAATGGACGCCTAACGAGCACAAATAGAGCAGCCGAAATCTCCTCAAAAAATGGTACGCGCCTATTTTTCAAAGTCTTCTCGGCCGGCCTTCTTCTTGCACATTCGGCAAACCGATTTACGCGCTGCATCACCCCACTTTCTCTTCCTCCCATCGCCCTCCTCCCCCCACGCATTAGCCGTTAATTTTGTCCGTGTCCCTCAGCAGCAAGTCCCGGGCAGGGGCACCCGTTGCGCTGCCCCATCGAGCCGGGCAACTCCCCCACCCTCCGCTCGACCACGAAGCACAAAAAAATCCCCGAGTCTTCTTTCAAAAAAGAAAACTCGGGGAAAAATAGTGCTGAGCAAGCGAGAAAGAAATACTCAGTGCAAAATAAAAAAGAACAGCTCCTTCATCAAATCTTCCGATGAGATGGCGGGGTTGTCCACCCCTTTGCTCCGTGCATCGGTTCGGCGAATTTGCGCAATGATATCCATCACTTTTCGGCCGGTATAGTTCTGCATGGCCGGCATGATATTGCGTTCCGCCTGCCAATCGGAAACTCCCACAAAAGAAGCAATTCCGCTACGCGATTTGTCGGGTGCATAATAGGCCAACATCAGTTGCGAGAAAAAGCGAAACAAAGCAGGCATCACCATTTGAATAGGATTTTGCTTTGGATTTTTGTAAAAGTAGTTCGCTATTCTATTGACCTTTGCGATGTCTTTTCGTCCCAGCGCATCTGTCAGTTCGAAGATATTGAACTCTTTGCTCACGCCGATGTGCGATTGCACCAGCGCCAAGGTGATGCCCGTCGGCGCTCCATTGGCCGCGACAGTGAGTTTATCCAACTCTCCGGCCAAACGGCTCAGGTCTGCACCCACATCCTCGGCCAATAATTCCGCAGCCGGTTGCTCGATCGGCACTTTTTTGCGCCTGGCGTAATCTGTCACCCATTTTGACAGCTGCCACTCACGGAGTTTGGCACTCTCGAAGAGCACGCCCACCTTTTCCACCAACTTTGCGGTCGGTTTTCGGCGGTCGAGCGTGCCGTTCATGTGACAGAAGATCAAAACCGCCGTAGGTTGCGCATTGGGCGAGTCGAGCGATTTGAGGTAAGTGTCCAGCGGCGCCGTGTCTTTGAGGTTTTGCGCCTCACGCACCACGACCACCAGTTTTTCGGCTCCCATTGGGAAGCCCATGGCGGCGTGCACCACCGATTGCATATCTGTTTCCGCGCCGAAGAAGGTGATCAGATTGAAATCTCGATCCTGCGGCTGCAAAAGACTGTCTACCAAGAAATCGACGAGGTGGTCGATGTAATACCCCTCCTCGCCCATCAGATAATAGACCGGCCGCACATTCCCGGCTCTCACGTCACGCACGATCATTTCGTGCGTGACGGCGTTGGTCGTCTTCTTGGCCATTACCAGTCGAACTTCAAGTGTCTCACGGTCTTTCGGTCGCCTTGCAAGAGTCGCAAGGACTCAATACCGATGCGTACGTGGGTAGCAGCGAAATTAGAAGTCACATGATTGTCAGAGCGCTCCGTCTTCACACCTTCGGGCGTCATAGGGTTGTCGCTCACCAGCAAGAGGGCGCCGGTCGGGATGTGGTTGTAGAAACCGCAGGAGAAGAGTGTCGCCGTTTCCATATCGACGGCCATAGCGCGCGTACGGCGCAAATAGGCTTTGAACTCTTCGTCGTGCTCCCAAACGCGGCGGTTGGTGGTGTAGACCGTGCCGGTCCAATAGTCCAACGAAGCATCGCGGAGCGCCGTCGAGATGGCGCGTTGCAGCATGAAGGCGGGCAAAGCCGGCACCTCGGGGGGAAAATAGTCGTTGGACGTACCCTCACCGCGAATGCCGGCGAGCGGCAGCACATAGTCGCCCAACTGGGTCTTGTTGGAAATGCCGCCCGTCTTGCCCAAGAACAAGACCGCGCGGGGATTGATGCTCGAAAGCAGGTCCATGATCAGGGCAGCGTTGGGCGACCCCATACCGAAATTGATCATTGTGATTCCGTCGGCGGTGGCAGCGCGCATGTTCGCGTCGAAACCTACGGGCTCCACGTTCATCTGCTCGCAGAACATATCGACGTAATTGTTGAAGTTGGTCAACAATATCAAATCTCCGAACTTACTGAGTTCCAGTTTAGTGTATCTCTGCAACCAGTTGCCGCAGATCTCTTGTTTACTCGTCATCATACGATATCGAATTAAATTATTTTTCAACAGAAGTCGTTGTGTGTAATAAGGGCAAAGTTAGGGAAAATAATTTGTTTGCACCCCTTTTCTCCATGGCAAAAAGAGCTTGATTTTCAAGCGAGGAAAAATTGCGTGCATTCCCTTCCCGGTCGAAGGGAGAAGGGGTCATGAGGTTTAGTCTCTGCGCTCCGACTGTCCGGCGCCTTCGTTCCGCGGTCGGCGGTGGCGAAAGAATCCGGTCGGCGACCGACAGTTCGCCTGTTGGCAGATAGCCCCCTCTTCTCCCTTTTGCCCGCTTCGACGCGCAGAGGGACTCTTTCCTCTCAGGACACGTAACGCCCATTTTTTCGAAACAGCTGAGCAAAAAAACAAGTCCGGTTTCGAAAAAAAGAAGAGAATTTTCCACACAAAGTCGGGAGTTTTATCGTACGACTCGCCGTGTTTTCAAAAGCAAGAACGAAGTTTAATCACAAGCCAATAAACCAAAATCGATAAACAGCTACGCGCGTATATGCGCACACAGCGAATTTCGATTTTTACCTTCACTCCTTCACCTCCCTCTTTATCAGTTTATATTTCAACACTTTAAGTGTGAACAAAAAGGGCGTTTTTGCCTTCACATTGGCTTCACCGCGAAACAGGAAGCGAGCAACCATTTTACATTAGTTTCACATGAAAAAGAAAACCAAACTGCGCTCCGTGTTTCTAAGGTGAACACAAATCCACTTTGCCTTCACACTCAACACTCTATTATTCAACCACTTGTCCCGCAATGGTGAAGAGGTGAAGGCAGAATATCGAAAACAGCTGTGCGCGCATTATGCGCGCGAGGCCATTCGGCGCCATGAAAGTTCACCCCATGGTGCGCTTTTCTCCCTTCCCTTTCCTCCGAGAAAAAAACGTCTCGCGCTGCCGGCGAAAAAGTGTTCGGGTTTTCTCACTGCGTGACGCGCCTCAATCCACATTCTCGCGCCGGTTTGCACAGCGCACCTTGCGTTTTGTGTAGAAAAAACTTCGACTAAACTTGTTCGACACAGAATTATTCGTATATTTGCAGCAAACTACCCATAGTCCATAGACGATGAAACACAGATTTTTCGTATATAGCTTGTTGTGCGCCTTCTTTCTCGCTCTCGGTCTTCCGGTGATGGCCGACAAGAAACGCGGAAAGAACGACGGCCCGGAATCGCCGAGCATACAAGACAGCAAACTCTATTTTTCCGATCGAGTATTCGCCGCTCCCTCGCGTCCGTTCATGCAACGCATCAAGACCGATCCCGCCGATGCGCCGATCGTGGTGACCGGATTGCCCGAAGGGCTGCATTGGAACGCGGATTTGCGCCGCGTGGAAGGTCGTGTGACGGCTCCCGGCACTTATCACTATAGCGTGAATTTGATTTTGACCGACCGCGCCGACAGCGCGTTGGTTCCGCACGACGTGACCCTCACCGTCAACGAGCGCTATGCCGCTTCCCGTCCGGTGATGGGCTGGATTTCTTGGAACGTGTTCGAAGGCGATATCTCTGATAAGGTGGTGCGCGCCACGGCCGATCAATTGGATCAACTCGGACTGAAAGAAGCCGGCTACAACTACCTCATCATCGACGACCTTTGGCACGCTCCGGCGCGCAACGGTGACGGAACACCGAAAGAAGACCCCGCCAAATTCCCCCAGGGCATGAAAGCCGCGGTGGACTATGTGCACAGCAAAGGCTTGAAGTTTGGTATCTACTCCGACGCTGCAGAAAAGACCTGCGCCGGGGCTTTCGGTTCGTATGGCTACGAAAAGACTGACGCCACGCAGTATGCACTTTGGGGCGTCGATTTGTTGAAATATGACTACTGCCACGCACCCACTGAAGCGGGCGAAGCCCTTTCGCGCTACCGCACGATGGGCGAGGCACTGCAAAGTTCCGGCCGTGACATCATGCTCTACATTTGTGAGTGGGGTGTGCGCGAACCCTGGAAATGGGGTTCGGAAGCCGGTGCGCCGCTGTGGCGTAGCACCTACGACACACGCGACTGCTGGAAGGGCAAGCCGGGCGGTATCGGTGTGGTGCAAAGCATCGACCTGATGAAAGACTTGTGGCCGTACGGCGGTGTGAACCGCTACAACGACGCCGACATGATGTGTGTGGGCATTCACGGCAAAGGCAAATCCAGCTCAGATCTCTGTGCCACTGGTCCCGGTATGACGCAAGACGAATACCGCACCCAGTTTGCGCTGTGGTGCATGTGGTCATCGCCTTTGCTCATTTCCTTCGACCTCAGCCAACCGATTTCGGAGGACGATCGCGCAATGATCACCAACAAGGAACTCATCGACCTGAACCAAGACGAACTGGCTCAACCCGCTGAGTTTGTCGGTCAATACGGCAACCTCTACTACTTCCAAAAGCCTTTGAGCAACGGCGATGTGGCCATTGCCGTGACCAATGTGGGCGACAAGGAAGAACAATTCCGTTTGGAGTTCGACCGCTTCTCACTGGCCAAGGGGTTGCGTGCCTTCAAGGTGCGCGACTGTCAACAGCGCACCGACGTGGGGGCTGTGAAAGGTGGTTTCGACACGAAGGTGCGCAGCCATGCCACCCTCGTTTTCCGCCTCTCTGAAAACATTGAGATCGCCAACATCGTGCGCCGCAACTTGAAAAAGACGCTCGGCATCGATGAATCGGAGAAAGGCGTTTCTACCATGTCGTCGAGCGTGCGCAAGCGCAAGCAAAAATAACGACAGATCAAGACTGCATAACCATAGAACGGCATCCCAGAGATGCTGTTCTATGCCATTTATTACAACCTTCTCATACCTCTAAATGAACAAAATTCTACTCACGAGTCTCCTCGCGATGTCGCTGTCCGCCACGCCTGCGTTGGCCGACCATTTCACGCTTCCCACCGGTAGCGCCACCGAAAAAGTAGTCGCACTCAGCACAATCGACCTCAAAAATGCCACCAACGGCAACAACAACATGGCGATTCAACTCAATAAGAGTGTGCGCGGTGGTACGCTGACCATTGCCGGCGATACGTTTGATTCCGGTTTGGGCGTTCATGCCCCGGGTAAGATTGTAGTGAAACTGAACGAAGGCGTGCGCCGTTTCAAAGCCACCTTCGGCGTAGACGACGGTGCGGACAACAAGCCCAATCACGCCGTTGTGGGCTACAACGTGGTGCTCGTCAAGCAAGACGGCACGCGCGAAGTGAAAGCCTCGGGCGTGATGAAGCGCGGCGACAAAGGGCAGGCGCTTGATGTAGATTTGACCAACGGCAAATTTCTCCTCCTTGAAACCACACTCGGCAACAATAACGACTGGGCCGACCATTTCGACTGGGCCAACGCGCACTTTCTCTGCACGCCCGACGCCCAACAACCGGAAGTGGTGCCGGCAACGGCTTTGAGTGCGGCCAACTTTGTGAAACTCCCCGTCAGCCAAGAGCCCGGAACAGAATTTATTCCGCTCAGTTCGATGGACTTGAAAAACATCACAAACGGCTGGGGCACGGTTCGCCCGAACAAGAGCATTGACAACAACCCACTGGTGATTAACGACACGGCCTACGAAAGCGGGGTCGGCGTGCACGCCAAATCACGTATTGTGGTGAAACTCAACGGCGCCGTGTCGCATTTCCGCGCAATGGCCGGTATTGATGCCGAAACCAACAAAGACGCTTCCGACCGCTCAGCGATTGTGGGCTATCGCGTCATTCTACGCGGCGAAGATGGGCGCGAAGAGGTAAAACTGGAAGGCACTGCCCGCCGTCACGAGCAACCCGTAGCGGTGGATGTTGAACTCGAAGGTTGGAAATACCTGATTCTGGAAGCCAACGAAGGCAACGGTGTAGACTGGGCAGACCACTTCGACTGGGCGAACGCCTACTTCGTGTATCGCGAGCAGAATTCGACCCGTCCGGTCATCGTTTCTGAAGCCGAACTGACGCCTTCGCTGGCCTGCGCCACCGAATTGTTCAGTTTGCCCAACACGCGTTTCCTCCACAAGATCGTTCCTTCTGCTCCTTCGTCGACGGTGAGCGTCACGGATTTGCCCGAAGGTTTGTATTGGAACGCGCAACGCCATGCTGTAGAAGGTAAAATCAGCACCGAAGGCCGCTACGAATACAAGATTTTGGTGACTACCGATGGAAATACGCAGACTTTCCCCGCTTCAGTGACGGTGAGCGGAAATTTGGTACAGCCCAAACCGATGATGGGCTGGATTTCTTGGAATGTGGTACAGGACAAGATTTCGACCCAAGTGGTGAAAACTGTGGCTGACAACATGGTGAATTTGGGACTGCACGATGCGGGCTACGACTTCATCATCATCGACGACCTTTGGCACGCTCCCCAACGCAACAGCGACGGAACCCCGAAGGAAGATCCTGCGAAATTCCCTATCGGAATGGGGGCTACCGTAAAATATGTGCACGACAAGGGGCTGAAGTTCGGTATCTATTCGGATGCAGCTCCCAAAACGTGCGCCGGCGCCTACGGTTCGTATGGCTACGAAACGATCGATGCCAAGCAGTACGCCAAATGGGGTGTAGACCTCTTGAAATATGACTATTGCGGTGCTCCCGGCGATGCCATTTCGGCTCAACAACGCTACAAAGCGATGGGCGATGCTCTCAAAGCTTCGGGTCGCGACATCCTCTTCTATATGTGCGAGTGGGGTGTGCGCGAACCTTGGAAATGGGGTTCGACGACGGGTGCCACTACTTGGCGCGCCACCTACGACACACGCGACTGCTGGCAAGGAAAAGGCGGCGGTATCGGTGTGATCCAAAGCATTGCCGCGATGAAAGACCTTTGGGCTTACTCGGGCGTGAACCGCTTCAACGATGCCGACATGATGTGCGTAGCGATCCACGGTACGGGTAAATCCAGCTCTGACCTTTGCCTCACCGGCCCGGGCATGACGCAAGACGAATATCGCACGCAATTCGCATTGTGGTGCATGTGGTCTTCACCGCTCACCCTGTCTTTCGACTTGACGAAGCCCCTCTCTGCCGATGACAAAGCCATCATTACCAACGCCGATCTCATTGCCATCGACCAAGATGCGATGGGACAACAAGCCGAATTCGTCGGTCAGGAAGGTAACATCTACTACTTCATGAAGGATTTGGAAAACGGCGATGTGGCAATTTCAGCTACCAACGTGGGTGCCACGCAACAGCAGGTGAAGTTTGACTTCGCGAAGTTCTCTGCGCTCAACGTCAAAGGACACTATCAGGCGCGCGATTGCCAAGCCCAAAAGACTTTGGAGAACGAGGTGGAAACTGGCTTCACGACCACCGTACGCTCGCACGCCACCGCGGTATTCAGACTGACGTTGAAGGGCACCGGCGTTTCGCAGGCTCGCACTTCTGTCGCTTCTCAAGCCAACGCACTTTACGACCTTTCGGGACGCCGCGCCAACGATGCTGCCCCTCATGGGGTCTACATCCGCGACGGCAAGCGCGTTGTGCTGCCTTGATGCTTCGACGGGGCTCGGTGCTTTCGTACCGGCTGCTGCGTCTACAATCCAATAGATGGGGTGATTTCCTTTGCGGGAAATCACCCTTTTTCTTCCCACATCGTTGCGTTCTTGCCCTCAGTTCGTTGAGAATCAGCGGAGGAATTTGTTTTTTCCGGGAGAAAGTTGTATTTTTGCCTGTGCGATTCGGCATTTCCGCCGTGTCCATTTATAGCGCACCAGCTTATGCAGATTCAAGAAATCGCACGCGCCCTTGAAAATTTCGCTCCGCTGCCCCTGCAGGAAGGCTACGACAATGCCGGCTTGCAGATAGGAATAACAGGGAACGAGTGTTCAGGGGCATTATTGTGTTTAGACGTGACGGAAGCCGTGATCGAAGAGGCTTCTCGCTTAGGCTTTAACCTCATCGTGGCGCACCACCCGCTGCTGTTTCGCGGCGTGAAGTGCGTGAGCGACAGCACGCAGGTGCAACGTTGCATCCGCATGGCCGTGCAACGCGACATCGCAATCTATGCGGCGCACACCAACCTCGACAATGCGCGCGGCGGAGTGAATTTCGAAATCGCAGCGCGACTCGGACTCCAAAAACTCGACTGGCTTTCGCCCATCCCGGGCAAGAATGCGGGTAGCGGACTGGTCGGCGAACTCCCGCAACCCGTTGATGCTCAACACTGGTTGGCTACGGTGAAGCAACAATTTGGCGTCGACGCGCTCCTCTACACGCCGGGACCGAAACGTCAGATTCAGCGCATTGCGCTCTGCGGCGGCGCGGGCGAATTTCTCATCGACCGAGCAGCCGAAGTGGGCGCTGACCTCTATCTCACGGGCGAGATCGGCTATCACCACTTTTTCGGGCACGAAAACGAACTGTGGCTCGCGGCTTTGGGGCACTATCAGAGCGAACGCTTCACGATTGATTTACTCGAACGCCTCCTTCGCGACAATTTTCCGGATTTACCCACGGCGCAAACGACCATTTGCACCAACCCGATCCATTGTCTCTAAACACGACACACCGCCCCTCCCCTTTTTGCTCGCTCCGACGACAACGGAAAACGGGCGAGGCGCCTCCCAACGATTAAACTCCACTATATATATGGCAAGCAAAAAAGAAAATCCCGCCGATTTGTCTGTGGAACAGAAGTTGAAAAACCTCTACCAACTGCAGACTAAACTTTCGGAAATCGACAAGATCAAGACCTTGCGCGGCGAACTTCCGCTCGAAGTGCAAGATTTGGAAGACGAGATCGAAGGACTGACCCACCGTCTCAAGAAGTACGAAGAAGAAATCGAGACGATCAAGGCGGACATCGCTCGCAAGCACGAAGACATCAGCACCGCTCAGGAAATGGTGACGCGCTACGAGAAGCAACTCGACAATGTGAGCAACAACCGCGAATACGATAACCTCACGAAGGAGATCGAATTCCAAGGCTTGGAGATCGAACTGTTGAAAAAGAAGATTCGCGAGGCCGAACGCCTCATCGAACTCAAGCAGGGCGACCTGAACCGCGGCAACGAAACGCTCCACATCCGTCAACAAGACCTCGATTTGAAGCGCACGGAGCTCGACGAAATTGTGTCGGAAACGAAGGCAGAGGAAGAAAAGCTCCGCGAAAAAGCGAAGTCGCTCGAAACGAACATCGAACCGCGCTTGCTCACGGCTTTCAAACGCATCCGCAAGAGTTCGCGCAACGGTTTGGGCATCGTCTATGTGCAGCGTGATGCCTGCGGTGGTTGCTTCAACAAGATTCCGCCCCAGCGTCAGCTCGACATCCGCATGCGCAAGAAGATCATCGTCTGCGAATACTGCGGTCGCATCATGATCGACCCCGAATTGGCCGGTGTGAAAATCGAGGCTCCCGCCGAAGAAAAGCCCAAGCGCCGCACCACGCGTCGGAAAAAGACCGAAGAATAAATTGCGTTCGTCGGTATCGGTGGTGTGTACTCAACAGTTCACGGCACCGAAGCCCGACAACTCGCCCTCTTCGCCCGGCGCAATCGCGCAACCGCCCTTCTGCTCGAACTCGTTCGCATTTCGAGCAGAAGGGTTTTCTGTTTCGAATGAGCTTGCTTCTGTTGAACGCTTAGGCTGTGCCTTGATTGCCAAGGGCTTCGAATTGTGCTGCATCACGGCTGTTACCCTCTCTACCCACTCATCGAAAAAACTCTCTTCTCCCTATGAAATTGCTCCTTTTGGTCGTCGGTCGCACCGTCGACAAGCATCTTTCGACCCTCATCGACGATTACACCGGCCGGATTAAACACTATATGCCGTTTGAGCTCGAAGTGATTCCCGAATTGAAGAATGCGAAATCACTCTCTTTCGAACAACAGAAAGAACGCGAGGGCGAATTGCTCTTGCGCTCGATGAAAGACGGTGATGCCGTTTGGCTACTCGACGAAGGTGGGCGCGAGTTTCGCTCCATAGAGTTCGCCGCTTTCCTCGATCGTCAGCACAGCAGCGGCGCGCGCCGCTTGGTTTTCGTCGTCGGCGGCCCCTATGGGTTCTCTCCGGCCGTCTATGCGCGCGCCAACGGCAAAATTTCGCTCTCGCGCCTCACCTTTTCCCACCAAATGGTGCGCCTGTTTTTCACCGAGCAACTGTATCGCGCTATGACGATCCTCCGCGGCGAACCTTATCACCACGAATGATTCCCCGGCGCATCTCGTTCCGCCGATGAGTGGTTGGCGTTGCTCTTTTTTCTGTCCCATGAAACACCAAATACGCCTTCATTTTGCCGGTTCCTTGCTGCTATTTCGTGCTTTTCTACTCGGCATTTTCCTTTGTCTCTTATCGTGTTGCGGTGTGCTCTCCAGCTTTGCACAACGGCAGACGGGGCTTTTCCACACTCCACAAAAGCACGCCGTGCGATTTCGCGCGATGGAGTGGAACGTCGAAAACCTCTACGACACGCTGCACGATGAGGGCTTCGCCGATGAGGAATTTCTCCCCACTGCCGAACGACGCTGGAACACACCGCGCTACCTCCACAAACAAGCATCGCTCGCCAAAACGATTCTTGCCGCCGGCGGACTGCAACCGGTGGACTTGGTGGCGCTTTGTGAGGTGGAAAATGACAGTGTGGTGCATTTTCTCTGCCACCGTACCCGGCTTGCGCGCCTCGGCTACCACTACGTGGTCACGCACAGCGCAGATCGGCGCGGCATCGACGTCGCTCTCCTTTATCAGCCCGAGACTTTTGCGTATTTGCATAGCGAAACGCGCCGCGTGCCCTACGACGCTGCGCGAGAACGTCCGACGCGCGACCTGCTGCACGTGGCAGGACGGTTGCCTCACGGCGACACCCTCGATGTTTTTGTCGTGCATTTCACGTCGCGTCGCGGAGGGGCTGCGGCCTCCGAGCCTTATCGGTTGCGCGCAGCACAGCTGCTGCGTGAAATGGCCGACAGCATCGCGCATCTGCGTCATCGTCCGCTGCTACTGGCCATGGGCGACTTCAACGACGAACCGCAAAATCGTTCTATCCACGAAGTGCTTTCGCCCACCTTCATTGCGCTCACTCCACATGCCACACCGCTGCCGGCTGAGGGGCACGAAGACATCGCCGGCACGTATTATTTTCGCGGTGAATGGAGTCGGATCGATCAAATGCTCGTTTCGCCGGCACTACTCTCCTCGGAAATGCCTTTCCACACGTCCATACGGTCTGTTTTCCTCCTCGCTTTCCCACCTTTGTTGGAGCCCTTGGGACGCGGCACGCTCACGAAACCTTTCCGCAGTTACCTCGGTCCTTTCTATCATGGTGGAATCAGTGACCATTTACCGCTTGTGGCGGACTTTTTCTACTAAGACGGGGAGCAACGTGGCCGGACGAGAAAAACGGCTACGCAACAAGAAAATGGGCATAAACGAGTTCTTTAAGTCTATGACGTGAAACCACCGTGCACTTCCCGGAGTCTACGGCGTTCCACACAAAAATTAATGGGACATCCGTCATTACGGTGCCCCATTAACCAACACAAAAACTAAACTAGACTTAACTAAACTATTTTCTCGTTATCATCGCGACAACTACATAGTGCAAATATAGACCTTTTGCAAACATACAGCAAGCAAAAGACAATAAAAACCTCCATTCGCGCCCTATTTTAACTCAAAAGTTGCCGTACAACACAAAAAAAGGCCGAAAAACAGTACAAGATGCTCCGAGCTGCCTCATTTCGCGACAATAATTCGCGCTCAATACAGGGATCTGCCGAGAAAAGAGGGCAATCCATCGAGAAATAAGTGGCAATCGTCTGACAAACAAAGCGCGCTTGCTGAAAAATCCATCGTCTGTTGAGTTACACAAGAACGGTTAGTCGATCTCCGATGCGACAGTACGCTGCTGCAAATAGGCATCGGCCAATACCATGGCAGCCATCGCCTCGACAATCGGCACGGCGCGCGGCAACACACAAGGATCGTGGCGGCCTTTGGCATGCACCACCGTCGATTCTCCGGCCTTGGTTATCGTTTGCTGGTCGCGCAGGAGGGTCGCCACGGGTTTGAAAGCCACTCGGAAAACAATGTCTTGGCCGTTGGAGATGCCGCCTTGAATACCGCCGCTGTGGTTGGTCGCCGTGGCGAATCCGGGAACAAATATATCGTTGAGTTGCGATCCTCTCAGGGCGCAACCGGCAAATCCCGCTCCATATTCGAAGCCCTTGGCCGCATTGATGCCCAACATCGCCGCGCCCAACTGCGCGTGGAGTTTGTCAAAGACGGGCGCGCCCCACCCCGGCGGACAACCGCGCACCACGCATTCCACCACTCCACCGATGGTGTCACCCTCGGCACGTACTTCCAAGATCAAACGCTCCATTTCTGCCGCCACTTCGACATCGGGACAGCGCACGGCGTTCGCTTCAATCTGATCGAGGCGTAATTCGCGATAATCTCGATCGAGCACCACATTCCCCACTTGTCGCGTCCAAGCCTTGATGTCCACGCCCAAATCGGCCAAGAGGAGTTTCGCAAAGGCGCCTCCCACCACACGACTAATGGTTTCGCGTGCCGAACTTCGGCCACCTCCGCGGTGGTCGCGCACCCCATATTTCATTTGATAGGTGAAATCGGCATGCGACGGACGAAACACATCGCGCAAATTATCGTAGTCTGCGGAATGTTGTTGCTCGTTGCGCACCACAAATCCAATGGGACAACCGGTTGTACGCCCTTCAAACACGCCCGAAAGCAACTCTACGCGGTCGCCTTCGCTGCGCGGGGTCGTGATCCGGCTCTGCCCGGGTCGACGACGATCCAATTCGCGCTGAATGTAGTCCACATCCACCTCCACACCGGGAGGCATGCCGTCGATCACGCCGCCCACGGCTGTACCGTGGCTCTCGCCGAAGGTCGTCAGTCGAAAATAATGACCAAACGTATTCATAAACTTCTTTTTTTGCTGATCATAAACGATGAGAGCCTTCGCCCTTTTGGTGCGAAAGCTCTCATATATTTTGCGCAGACTCCTCTCGTTCATCAAGTTTGACGTCTTTTCTCTATAGGCCGTTGCCAACAGCTGAACGCATCTTGACAACTCCTGCAGAGTTGGACGAAAACAGATTCGGGCTTGCCACGATATTTTCATCGCAGGCGCGCCGCCGATCTACACGAAAAGAGCTGTATTTCTGACAGTCCTCAGCGACCGCCGCAAGCGCAACCGCCTTCGCCGTGACCATGATCGTGGTGATGGTGTCCGTGTCCGCCGCAGCATTCGTGGTCGTCGCCATGGTGATGATGACCGTGACCGCCGCAGCACTCGTGGTCGTCGCCATGGTGATGATGGCCGTGTCCACCGCAGCATTCGTGGTCGTCGCCGTGGTCGTGACCACAACCGCAACCTTCGCCCGACATCATGTTGATCATACCCTGAATTTCTTCGGGCGTCGCGTCGCGGGCTGTCACTACCTTACCCACATAGTGCAAGTCGCGACCGGCCAAGGGGTGATTCAAATCGAGTTTAACGGTGCTTTCCTTCACATCGAGCACCAATCCCTCGAAGCGCATTCCCTCCTCGTTCACGAGGGGCAAAATGGCGCCGGGATAAATTTGCGTTTTGTCGAAACGTCCGTCCACGTGGAACATCTCTTTCGGTACCTCGATCACGTGTTCTTCCTCATAGGGGCCGAAAGCCTCTTCCACGCTCAGCGTGAAGTCGAAACTGTCGCCTTCGTTGAGATCAGCCACCTGCGCTTCAAAAGCGGGGAGGGCGGCCGAAAGACCGGTGATGAATTGGAAAGGATGTGCTTCGGGAGCTTCCTCAAAAATCTCGTGGATACCCTGTTCGTTGTCCGAATAGAGTTTGTAAGCCACGGTGATATAGCGATTCTTTTTGTCTGCCATGTCAGAAGGTATAATATATAATGAGTATTTTAGAATGAACTATCGAGCATGATCCGTGTGGATCAATGTAATTCGAGTTGGAGTTCCACCGCCAAACGCTGGAACGCCTCGTTGTTTTCGACCATCTGGCGGAAAATGTCGCGCGGCGAATACACGCGCTTCTTCTCGGGAGTAGCCGTACTCACCACAAAAGTCACCACCACATTGTCGTTGCGCAGTTCGCGACGAAGGAAAGCCGTCATCGCCGGCAAGATTTTGTTCAGATGCGCCGCGGCCGCCTCATTTTCCACCACGCCCACCACACGTTGAGCATCTACCAACTGCGGCCGAATCATTTTCAAGCGACCGGCATCGGCCAGTTGCACCGGGGGGAGTTCGTTGGCGAAGCGCATCCACTGGTATTCCAGCGCTTCTACGTTGAATGGCTCGTTGCGCGTCACTGTTGTCGGCTGTCCGCCGGCCGTTTCCGGCGCAGCAGCGGGCAATTCCGTGCCGTCGGTCGGCTGTGGTCGTCGAGTGAGCGAAATGGTTTGGAGTTTCGTCGTCGCCAACTGCTGATGAGCCGTGCGCGGCGTGGGTGTTTGTCGCGGCGCTGCAGGAGCCGGCGTCGTCGGAGGGGTCATTGCCGGGTGAACTGCCGCGGCATTCGCTGAGGGAGGCGCACTCGTTTTCTGAAGAGGCGCACCGGCCGTCGGTACCTGGACCGCTGCCGGCTTAAAGATGGGGAGAAGTCGCAGCGTAGGGCGACGCCCGGAAGGGGGCACGTCCTCTTGTTGCAAGAGTTGTGCCACTTGGATCAGTGTCAGTTCCACCAACAAGCGCTTGTTGGGCGCGGTGCGGTAGTTGATGTCACAATCGTTGCACAATTTCAGCGCGGCATAAAGGAAGCGCGGCGTGCAACGTGCCGCCTGTTCGGCATAGCGCGCCCTTACACTCTCCGCCACCTCGAGGAGGGGGAGTGTTTGCGCGTCACGGCTCACCAACAGGTCGCGGAAGTGCCCCGCCAAACCACCGATGAAATGCCCCGCCTCGAAACCTTTGCTCAGCACCCCGTCGAGCGTGAGCATCACCTGCGGAATATCGATGGCCAAGATGCGGTCGGTCACGTCGAAATAGTAATCATAGTCCAGCACATTGAGGTTCTCAATCGTCTGGGCGTAGGTGATATTTCCGTTCGTAAACGAAGCCACCTGATCGAAGATCGAAAGCGCATCGCGCATACCGCCGTCGGCTTTTCGCGCGATGACATTGAGCGCCTCCTCTTCATATTTTATCCCCTCGCTCTCCGCCACGTGCTTGAGGTGCGCCACCGTTTCGGGCACTTCCATGCGGTTGAAGTCATAGATCTGACAACGCGACAGAATGGTGGGAAGAATCTTGTGTTTCTCGGTGGTCGCCAAGATAAAGATGGCATGTGCGGGCGGCTCCTCGAGCGTTTTGAGAAACGCGTTGAAGGCCGCTTGCGAGAGCATGTGCACCTCGTCGATGATAAACACCTTGTAGCGCCCCACCTGCGGCGGGATCTGCACCTGCTCGATGAGTTCGCGGATGTCGTCGACCGAGTTGTTCGACGCCGCGTCCAGCTCATGAATGTTGTACGAGCGTCCTTCGTTGAACGCCACACAACTTTCGCAGCTGTCACAAGCCTCTCCCGTCGAAGTGGGCGTAAGGCAGTTAATCGTCTTGGCAAAAATGCGCGCCGAAGTCGTTTTACCCACCCCACGAGGGCCGCAAAACAGATAGGCGTGCGCCAATTTTCCGCCGGCAATGGCGTTTTTGAGTGTAGTGGTCAGGGCCTTCTGTCCCACCACCGAGTCGAAACTCGTGGGGCGATATTTGCGGGCCGAAACAATGTAGTCTGACATACTGGTTGTAGGTTTGGAGCAAAGATACAATTATTTTTGCAAATGCGGCGCGCCCATTGCGCCTGTTCACACAAAAAATCGTAGTTTTGCGCCACATCTCGTTCATTGTTTCACCCCGTTTTCTCGACGCGGGCGCGCTCCACTTCCGCCAACTCTCCTCCCTTGCTCGCGCCGGCACACAGAAAACCCTCATTCTTCGCTCATGGAAGCTCTCGACATGCTACTCACCCGGCGCAGCGTCAAGCGTTTTGCGCCCGACTCCCTTCCCTCCGTTGCCGATCTGCAACGCATTGCCGACGCCGGCGCCAACGCCCCGACAGGCCGCGGCCGCCAGTCGCCCTTCATTGTTGTCGTCACCGACCGCGCAGTGCGCGACGAACTCTCGCGCCTCAACGCCGAAATCCTCGGTCGCGACGGCGATCCCTTTTACGGCGCCCCTGTTGTCATGGTGGTCCTGGCCGATCGCGCCCAACCCACCTATCTCTACGACGGTTCGCTCGTGATGGGCAATCTCCTCAACGCCGCCCACGCCCTCGGTTGGGGTGCGTGCTGGATCCACCGTGCCCACGAGATGTTCGACCGCCCCGAGGGGAAAGCCCTCCTCGCCCAATGGGGCATCGACGCCGACGTCGAAGGCATCGGCCTTTGTGTGGTCGGCCACGCCGAACACTTCCCCTCGCACACCCCACCGCGCAAAGAAGGCTACATCCGTTTCGTCTGACTACACCCTCTTCCACTCCACTTCCCCACATAGGTTGCCGACCGCGCTGCTCACGTCAGTACACGAATGTGGAGGCGACCACGCTCCCCCCTCCCCGCTCAACGCATAAAATCTGTTCTCCGACAACAGCACGCGGTAGTTTTCGACAACACGCAGCGAATATTTCAAGCACCATGCGCGACGGCTCTCCTTGAGTCGTCGCGCATTCTTTTTGCTGTCGGCATTCCGCCGAAAGCGTGCACAAAGGCAGGTGCTTCATTCGAGCCGTCAGTCGACAAAGCGTAGTTCTCTCCGCACCCTCTCAATCGAAAGGCACAAACTGACGGAGCGCCTCCACATAGGCTTCGAAAGCCGCGCGGCCGCGGGGCGTCATGCGACAAAGGGTGCGAGGGCGTTTGGCCGATTGGAGTTTGAGCACCTCTATGTAACCGGCCGTCGCCAACTTGTCGAGCTGCACACTCAGGTTGCCCGCCGTGGCAGCGGTGCGCTCACGGAGGAAGGTGAAATCGGCCTCCTCCACGTTCATGAGCACCGACACCACCGCCAGCCGCAACCGAGAGTGGAGCAAAGGATCGAGATCAGGCAGTGGATTAGGCATCGGCAGTCGTTGGATTAGGGTTATGTGCACGGCGCCGGGTTTCGGCATAAATGAGGTGACCGGGAATCACAAACATCGCCGCATGACTCGCAATGAACAGCGGCATCGCCCACACCTCGAGCAACGGACTCTCGGCGATGGTCGCCGTGAGGACAAAGGCACCGGCCAAAATGGAAAAGCCGCTGCCGTAGAGCATCGACCGGTAATCGAGCAGCAAACCGACCACGGCAGTGCCCATGCCCACCACCAAGAAACTGTAAAAGAACATCAGCATCCACACTTGCGGATGACCTCCGAAGGAGAAAAACAGACAAATGAGCGCAAAGGCGAAGGAGAGGAAGCCCACATAGCGCCACATGCTCGAAATCATGCGGTCGGTATAGCTGAGCGCGTACCCTTTAGATCCGCTTTTCCGCGAGAGCAAGCGGCTCACGGGGATGCCCACCACGGGGATGAGCCACCACAACAAGTTGGCCCAAACGCTTTGTGTGAAATAGGCCACGCCCCACACCAGCAGGGCAACGGCAATGTCGAGGTAACCCCAAAACAGATGGAGGCGACCATCCTCAAAGTGATAGCGCCGACGCGTGTCGACAATCATGGCAGAGATGAGTTCCAAACTCTCTCGTCCGGTCATGGGTTGTTCATTTTTCATGGAGTTGTTTTTTATGTTTTGCCAAATCGCGTCTTGCGCTTGTTTGATGTTGCGGAGAACGAATCGACAAATGGTTTACAATATAAACTATACAACGAAATAAAAATGGGATTATCGCGAACTTTCCCACCTTCTGAGTGCAAATGTAATTAGGTTTACGACATAAACCAAATATCAACACAACTTTTTTCAAGCGACGACGACAAAATTCATCTTAAAGTGCTTATTTTTGCACCGGAAACAACCCATCACGAACTAAACAGAATCAATGAAACGACTTCTCTACCTCTTCCTGCTCTTACTGGCTCCGACAACGCTCTATGCCCAGATGCTTTTTTCGGAAAACATGACGATGAGCCTCGACAGCACGAAGACGCTACAAGGCATGATCACCCCCTCGCTCAACTTCCAAACCGAGAAGGAAAATGTGCTCACGTTCAAGAACAGTGCAAACCTCAACATCCTCATCCACCGCAGCCGCGTGGTCAACATCCTCAATAAGTTTGAGTTCTCCTCATACGGCAAGAATGTGGCCCTGAGCGGAGGCTATCTACACGGCGAATTTCGCTATTTACTGGATCGCTCCTTTGAAATCTATCCTTACGCCGAATCGCAGTGGGCAGCCAGCAGAGGCATGGCGTTCAAGTTCTCTTCGGGACTTCAGTCGCGCTACCGATTGGTCAACACCCGCTCCACCCTCCTTTGGGCCACCGCCGGTTTATTCTACGAACACGAAGAGTGGGAGCAGCCCGAAACGGCTCCCGATGCCAAGACCTACGTCCTTAGCAACCGCATCAAGAGCCATCTCTCACTCAGTGTGCGACACAAGATCGGCGACCAATGGGAACTCACCACCACAGCCATACATCAAGCCACGCCCGACACCTACTTGAAGAAAGCCCGCTTCGGCGCCGCCGTCGATCTCAAGTACAACATCACGCCCACCATCGGCATCAGAGGCACCTACCGCCTGATCTACGACACCGCCCCGATTGTCAAAATACGGAAGGACTACAATGTCGTCGACGCCGGTCTGGACATCTCGTTCTGACGACTCCCCTTTCTCTTCCCCCAAAAATACGCCCCGAGCAGCTGTTCAGTTGCTCGGGGCGTTTTGCCTGAAGGCGAAAGTCAAAGTGGCGCGACGGCTGCTACCAATCGCTGCATCGCCTGTTCCAGCACGGCACGAGGCGTGCCGACGTTCAGCCGCATGAAACCGGCACCGCCCGTGCCGAACATCTCGCCGTCGTTGAGCGCAAGGCGCGCCTTGTCCACAAACAAATCGAGCAGGTCGTCGTGTGCCAAGCCCAATTCGCGACAATCGAGCCACACCAAGAAACTGGCTTCAGGACGAATGGGGCGCACCGCCGAGAGATGCTCACGACAGTAGGCCTCAACGAAACGAATGTTGTCTTCCACATAAGCCAACATCTCGCGGCGCCACTTTTCGCCGTGACGAAAAGCCGCCACCGTGGCAATCGGTGCGAAAACGGTGGGCTCGTTCAACTCACGCGCCTGCAACCAGTCGAAAAACCGTTGGCGCAACCCCTCGTCGGGCACAATGGCATAGGAACTCACCACCCCGGCGAGATTGAACGTCTTCGTCGGCGCACCGAGCGTGATACTGTTGGCCGCCGCACAGGCAGAAACCTCGGCAAAGGGACAATGCCGCGCGCCGAACAAGGCCATGTCGGCGTGAATCTCATCGCTCACCACCAAGATCTTGCGCTCCGCACAGAACTCGGCCAAACGGGCGAGTGTAGCCCGATCCCAACAGCGTCCTCCCGGGTTGTGAGGGTTGCACAAGACGAGCACCTTACACCCCTCGGCCACCGCAGCCAGTTGGTCAAAGTCCATTTCATACTGCCCGTCCTCGCGCATGCGCAGCGGGTTGTCCACCACCGTTCGGCCGGTGCGCTCGATCGTCAGGCGAAATAAATGATAGACCGGCGGTTGGATGAGGATTTTATCGCCGGGCTGCGTGAAGGCATCCAGCACAAAAGCAATGCCTTTCACCACACCGGGCACGAAACTGATCCACTCCGGCGCAATGCGCCAATCGTGGTGCCCGGCCATCCAGTCAACAATGGCGGGACGGTAGTCGGCCGGTTCGGCCGTGTAGCCCAGAATGGGATGCGCCAAACGATCGCGCAGGGCATCGAGAATGAAATCGGGGGTGGGAAAATCCATATCGGCCACCCAAAGCGGGAGCAAGTCGGTGCGTCCCCAACGCGGGCCGAGAGCGTCTATTTTGAGCGCGCCCGTACCGGTACGGTCAATGTGCGTGTCGAAATGATAGGAAGACATGGTAGGAAAAAATCGTTAGGAGTCCATTAAAAAAGCAAGGAGCGGAACCGATCGATCAGGCTTGAGCCGCAACCGACACGGCAGCCGCAAGCGCTTGGGCGAAATCCTCGCGCAGATCGTCGGCGTCTTCCAAACCGATGCTGAGGCGCACGGTCGTTTCACGTACCTGCATGGCGGCGCGCTGCTCGGGGGTGAAGAGACCGAAGATGGTGCTCGCCGGATGGATGGCCAAGGTGCGATTGTCGAAGAGATTGGTGGCGCGATGCACCAAGCGCAGGGCGTCGAGGAAGCGAAAGGCCGTGGCGCGATCGGCGAAATCGAGGGTGAGCATCGCGCCGAACGTCCCGCCGTATTGCCGTGCAAAGAGGGTATGGGCAGGATGCGAGGGCAAACCGGCATAAGTGACGCGCTCCACCTCCGAACGCTCCGCAAACCACTGTGCCAAAGCCAAGGCCGTGTCGGCTTGCCGACGATAGCGCACTTCGAGTGTTTCGAGTCCGAGGGTTTGCAGGTGCGCCACCTGCGGTGTCATGTAGGCTCCCAAATTGAAAAGCGCTTCGTGGGTGATGCGCTCGGTGAACGTCGGAAAATGCCCATAGTCGATGACCACGCCGCCCAACGAGGTGGCGCCCCCGCTCACATATTTGGTGCTCGACACCACTTCCACATCGATGCCCAGTGCCTGCCCGTCGAACTCCGTGAAAGGGATCATCGTCGTGTCGGCCACCAACGGTACCCCGCGGCGGTGCGCCACCGCGCCCAGTGCACCCACGTCGGCCACTTCCAGCTGCGGATTGGTGAGGATTTCGAAGAAGAGACAGGCCGTGTGCTCATCGAGGACCGTTTCGAGTTGTTCGGGACGCGTGAGGTCGCAAAGGCGCACTTCGACCCCAAAGCGCGAGAGGGTTTCGGTGAGCAGCGCATAGGTATTGCCGAAAAGGTGGCGCGAGGTGACCACATTGGCACCGGCCGCAGTGAGCGAAAGGAGGGCGGAGCTGATGGCCGCCATACCCGAATTGAAGGCCACGACGCGGCGCGCCCCGGTGATGGCCGCCACGCGGTCTTCGAAGTGGGTGACGGTGGGATTGGCCACGCGCGAATAGTCGGGGGCCGTGATGCGTTCGCAAAAGACATCGGCCATGGTCGCCGCATCTTCGAATTCATACGCCACACTTTCATAGACGGGCATACTCAAGGCGTCGTAAGCATCGCGGCGCGGATAGGCGCAGTGAATGGAACGGGTGTTTTTTTTCATGTGTCTTGTTTTGTTTTGATGTGCCGGGGGCAACGGTGGGTCGGGCATAATGGCGAACCACGCGCCCTAAGCCCCTACGCCCCACGGCAAAAATACAAATTTCCCACACGCGGTGGCGTCTAAAAAGAGTTATCGATGAGCGAAACGCCACGCCGCCCCCAAAACCAAGGACAAAAAGACGCGCCGGTGTTGCCCACTCATTGGTCTTTCTCTGCCGCGCCACAGCTCACCGCCCTCCCCACCCCGATTGTGAGCCCTGCGCCGACCAACGCGCACGCGTAGGCGCGCGTCCGCCGTTTTTCGTTTTTTGCCTTCACCTCTTCACCCAAAAGGCACAAAACACTGACAAACAAAACTTTACAGGTGAAGGCAAGGGGGCATTTTCCTTCACCGGTGAAGTGTTAAAATCACCCGAAAGTTCACCCGTATCTCTCCCATTTTCAACACATTGCGGGTGAAGGTGAAGGGTGAAGGCAAGAAATGCGAACTGCGGTGAGTGCGCGATGCGCAGGTGCGTGTCCGTTTAGGCGCACCTACACACGCGAGGGGCAACCGCCGACGGAGCGAGAAGAAAAAGACGCGCGGCTTTCCAACAAAAGAAGCCGAGAAAGACACAAAACAAGAGAGCATTCGAAAGAAAGTCCACTTGTTTTTATCCCCCATCACCACAACGCGAAAAAAACTGCAATTTATTTCGCAAAAACATCGTCAATTCGAAATAAAAGATTTATCTTTGCACTTGAACAAACACAACTTTCCCATTTTCCCGCCGCATTGCGGCGTCCATATAGCGCAAAACAGTTGAACTATCGTCCTCACAATCAGCGCACACGCTCTTTGACATACTGAAAAATCCCGACATTCCACCAACGAGGCGGAATATTCCCGGTTCTCGTATTCTCAAGTAGTCCAATACATAGAAATTCCAAAAGTACATTCAAGAGAATAGGTAACATATAGCCTAATTTAGTCTCCAAGAAGAAAAAGACTCATGTCCGAGGAAATATTTGCGAACCTTTTCCACAAAGAAAGAAGGGTCGCATAATCTCTGTCATAACAGTATGCTTTCTCTTTGTCTATTATCCTTTGAGTGAGAAAATCCTGCATTGCTAGGATATGGCATGGAAACAAAAACGTTTTACCATAATCGTCAATTCGGCATCCAAATAAGGGGTAAAGACACTCTTCTGAAAGCAAAAAGACTTCCTTGTCTGACAAGCAAAACAATTCATGTTTCCCTCGCCGATCTTCCATAGGGTACACACAAACAGCCATACTATGAGGTTATAAATTGTTCTTCGGGGAATGAAGTTGTAATTATAAAATTGCCCCAATACACATTCTGTATCGTTAGGACTGGTTGCTGATTATTTCTCTGGCCTCACGAGAAACGAGAGAGTTTGCAAATACATTATTCCGATACAACTCTTTGAGTCCGGAGATGTTAGTTAAGGGAGAGAGTAATGGGCATAAAAACTGCCTCAAAAGAATTCGTAGAGACTTCTCGAAGTCCTCATCAGTATCTGTATAATAAAGATTAGGAGGAGTCCTACCTATTTGATGTACAAATAGATCCTCAAGTCTTGTTCGAATATGACATTCCCTTTCTTTGGGAGTTTTGGTAATCACTGATAAGCAACAGATGTAGATGCCAACATTAAAATAAAGGAAGTCGTCAAATGATGATTTTTGTAGTGCCAAAACGAAAACAACTTCATCAGATCCTAAGAACCACTCTTTACCATTCTGATAAAAACCAAATCCTGTAAGCTCTTCCTTTATAACCCTTACCGCTATTTTTTTTCGATTCATCATCTCGCTTTTTAAGGTGTATCCCGTGGTATTGTACTCGTAGGCGATAGTACCATAACAGCTGTCTTCCGTCTTGAGCAGTCTGTCGGCCTTGCCCCAATGGTACTTGCGTACTCTGCCTACCTTGGACGACTGACGTGTCCTGCTGTCGACGAGCCTGCCAATGTTGCCATAGACAAAACTCTGCGAAATACCGCCGGGGAGCATGCGTTCCGGCTCGAAGCCGAGGCTGTCATAGCTTTGGGATTTGTTTCCGTTACTTTATGCCTACTTATGTTTTTGTATTCATTTACTCAACAACTCTTTTGTCTACATCTTCCGAAAGTTCAGAATCCAATAATCTAGGGATTAGATCGTAATAGAAATATTGAATCTCAGGATATATTTCCATCGCAAAACTCATCACCTCCTCTTTCTTTTCAAAATTTAATGGTTGATGAAAGAAGTCATTCATCCTTTCCATCAAATGTTTCAATCTCTCAGTATCTACCTTGTTCATAATGGGCTAAAAATAGGATTTCGATTACCAAGCAAAACATCTCCAGAAAATATATGCTCTGTCGCACCAGTAATGGGATTTGTAACTACAGTTACTTCGCTGGATGAAGCATCAAACTCAACAAAATGCTTTCCTCCCCCTCCTTAATGCCTCGTCTTTTATAGATGTACCGTAGGGTTATATTCGTACGAGGTCGTGCCATATTAAGCAGACTTAAATATTTATGCTTTCTAAGCAATAGGTAGAAAGATTCTCCTTGGTGTAGTATTCATACGCCTCTCTTTTCAATATATTAAAATCCTCCTCCCGCCCTAGATAATGTAAAATCGCTAAGGCAGATAAGTAATTATGATTTTCTTTTGCCGTCCATGCAATTAGGCTATCCCAAGAGGTGTGTTTTCTGACCCACTGCTCTCCAAACATAAAAAGAGATAATAGCTGCTGATCGTAGCCGGGAAGTGCTGATAGATCACTTAGGATACACTGATAAACCCAATAACTTGCATCTTTGTATTCCTCCTGTATATTTGTAAACTGATACAACCCCGTAATAGCCTTGCCTTTCTTAAGGTCTCTAATCAATCTTTTTTGTCGTGCTTCTGTTAAAGAATTGTCTCTATCAAAGCATTTGATTTTAGCCTCATTGTAAATTCTACGTATTCCCTCATGCATAACCTGAAGGGATATATCCATATATGCATATCCGCCTTTCTTCCGAATCCTAAAGAAATAGCCATAATTCACATTTTCAAGCCCCTCCCAAGTTTTCGAATATGAGCTAGTTGCTTCATCATACACAAAACCTTTTTGAAGTAGCGGTTCATCTAAGACCTCTCTTATTTGCTGCATTATAGTTTCCATAATGGCACATGAGTTACACTTGTTACCGTATTGCTTGTTGTTCTACCTATTAATACTGTTATGCTCATCAAATGTTCATACCGACTGCTCCGTCTTGAGCAGTTGGTCAGCCTTGCCCCAATGGCGAGCAAATGCTTAACACGACTGATGAGAGAAGAGGGTTCACCTCCTTTATCTGATTTAAGATTTAGGGAGTCTCCTCTGCCATCAAATTTGCCCATTCAAGACCTGCAAGTTGAGCACTATTGCCTATGCTAATAGCTTCTTTGATTCCGAGATTATCATCAAAGGTACTTTGCCATGTTGCTCCAAAATTAGTACAAATGAGTGCTTATCACTAAATCGACATCCTCCTTATTGGTTTTCATCCAGTCTTTTAGGTGAGTAAAACCTAGTGGTTCATCAGGATTTATCTCTTCTTCCTGCTCTCCAATCTCTAATGCAATTTCTTGATGTCTGGAGCGAACAATCTTAAGAAACTCGATTAGTCTATCTAGCTCCATTTTTGATAAATGGAGTGTAACCTCCCTCAGAGTTAGGAGTTTACGTCCATTGTTACTATATCCAAATGCTTCCATTATATCAATCCTTCATCAAGTCAATAGGTTTTACTCCGTACTTATTGCTTATAGTTAGTGATGCTCCATGTGCCAATAAGAAATCCGTTATCGCAGGGCTTACACGATATCGTATAGCAAAAAATAATGGAGTATTTCCATCTTCATCTTGCGCGTCTATAATAGCTCCTAGCGATACTAATCTTGAGACACTATTGAGATCATCTTCAATAGTGGCACAATGCAATGCTGTACGGAAATATCGATCCTTAGCATTCACATCAATATCATAGCCATCCAACAAGAGTTTAATCAAATCATGACAATGCTCTATGATTAAATTCATTAGAATATTTCGACCATCTCGATCACAAGCATTTATGCCATACTCCTCTATTAGTATGTAAAGGAGTTCCTTATCCATCGTAGCTAGAACTTTGAACATTGAGACTTCAAACCGCTCAATATCTATACGATTACTTTTTATATCCTGCTTTTCTTTTTTTCTTTTCATGTTTATGGGATCTATTTTCCTTAGGGTCTTCTATCTGAAACCATTCAGGGTGATTATTGTCGTAGTCGTAGGTAACCTTAAAGTGTCTGCTAACATAGTAATCGGAAGAGTAGAGCAAAAAGGACAACATACTATCCTTACAATGAACACATGATTAGATAAACTCAAGCAATCTAATGGATTCTTTCTTTGCTGTAAGCGTTAAGACAAAAGAATCTAGCAGCTCTTCAAAACTATCTGCCTCGATACTATATTCTTCAAACATAGGTTCTCGTCCATAGATAATTTTCCCCTCATTTATTCCAGATACACCAATCGCAAGATAAGAGTATCCATTCCTAATAGAATAGGCAAATGGAAGATAACTATTCCAAAACTCACTAAGTAACGCTATTTCTTCATCATCTCCATCTTCTTCTGCGGCTTGAATACTCAGTTGCTCATATTCATTCCAAGAGAAACCTCCCTCCTCATTGCTGGCAAGATAGTCCGAGTAAGAAAGAAACCATGCATCTTCTCTTCTACTAGACAACTCTTTAAAGCTTTGAATGAAAGCTTGAAAGTTTAGTGGGGTTGCCTTTATGAGAGCTAAAACCCGTTTGGATTCAGCCGATGAATAATCTTCTTGCGTTTCAGCCAAAGGCTTGAGTAACCATCCTTTTTGAAGAAGAAAATCAATAAACCAACTATACTTGCCCATTGCTTCTGATACGTCTTTAATCGTTTAATAATCTTTCGTTATAGTTCTGTTGCTGCACTATGTTTAGGATTCTTGTCCTTTTGATATGCCCAGCCCGGTCTCGTAGTCGTACTGTCCATGGTCTACTAGACCCCCAAGTACACATCCCAATATCTAGCTCTGGCTTATGCCACTTATATAATCAAGCCCCTTCCGGCAGAAGCCTTGTTAGAATAGGCCTCCAGAGAGCCTAGCTATGCGAGAGCTTAGAGCTTGAATAAATAAGAGCATTCGGCTATTCAAGCGTATTAAGCCTCATAATCCCATCATCACATATGTAATGCAACAACTCCTCAAATGTCTTTCCTTTAGGAGGCGTACATTGTGACAAATCAGAGAAAGAGCATCTATGGAAACCAACATACTCTCCCCATATAGAGTCAGAGAAGTCTATTTCGAGATGTAAGTCTTGTGAGGAGCATGATTCGAAGACACCATTAAAGGTGACATCACTCAGCTTGCCAATGAAAGAACTTTTTACAAAGGAGCTTTTATTAAAACTCACATTCTTCATAGCACAGTTTTCAAAGACACACCGAATATACCGCGTATACGGCGGATCTCCTATACTCATAGCCTTATTTCGGAACGCACAATTTCTGAATACACAGTCTATATAGTCTCCCGAATGGTCTCCCCATAATGTGTCATTTCCCAGCCTCATTCTATCAAAGAGGCAGTTTACAAAGGATGAATCCCCATAAAGCCGAACATCAGACACATTACACTTAAGGAAAACACAATCCTTAAAAACGCAATCCTTAAATATCGCATGATTAAAGTCCACTCTATCAAAAAATAGACCCTCAAATACCACCTGAAAAAAGCGTTCTTTAAACGAGAAGGTATTAGTATATACTTCTAGGATTCTACCAAAATATTCCTGTTCCATTTCCAAATAACTTATCATACTGTGCTTGATGTATTCCGTGAGCCCAATCTGTCTTTGTTTCGTCATCCATCCTCATCCATTTCAAGTTGGAAGTAGATCTTATTTCTTCTCATACGTCTGACTTTTTTCTCTGCCATCGCGATTCTTTTTTCTGAAATTTATACCGTTATGATTGGATTTCTGCCTATTGCACCTTCTACATAGCATTTACCTATTCGCCAGGTATGGTGAAATTCTCTCGTCTATCACAAGCATTCCTGTATACTCATTAAGAATTGGCTTGATATTTACATTGGCCTTGTTGATTACCACATACATAATATAATCATAGCCAAAATGGATCTCCATGCTATCATTGACTAACTTGCACCAAAACTTATCTCTGAGGATAGATTTAGCTACAAAAGGAAGTTTTTCCAAGCTAATATTTTGCCCATCCTTAAGAGGGAACGAATCATAATTCTCAAATTCCGCTATAACAAAGAACGCAACGTCAATCTCACGAGCAATCTCTAACAATAAATCTATGTATAGACTTTCTATATAGAGATATTCATTTTCAGATGTCAGCGTCCCAATATCAAAGAAACTATTCCATATAGTTCCATTCTGAATACGAACCGAATACATAACTAATAATCTAAATTAGTCTCCAAGAAGGAAAAGACTCATGTCCGAGGAAATATTTGCGAACCTTTTCCACAAAGAAAGAAGGGTCGCATAATCTCTGTCATAACAGTATGCTTTCTCTTTGTCTATTATCCTTTGAGTGAGAAAATCCTGCATTGCTAGGATATGGCATGGAAACAAAAACGTTTTACCATAATCGTCAATTCGGCATCCAAATAAGGGGTAAAGACACTCTTCTGAAAGCAAAAAGACTTCCTTGTCTGACAAGCAAAACAATTCATGTTTCCCTCGCCGATCTTCCATAGGGTACACACAAACAGCCATACTATGAGGTTATAAATTGTTCTTCGGGGAATGAAGTTATAATCTTATTCTTGTCAGGACTTCCCAACCCTTGTCGCTAGCGAGATTGAGCGAATCAAGAATGACCCGAACCTAAAGGGGCTGATTAAGGAGTCTTTATATTAGAAAAGGGCGAATTCTGAGTACCTGTAATATCTGAGACATTTTAATGTATCAGCTTCTCTTATATACCATACTGTGATTAGACTATCAGCTTTCTCTCTCCAAGTGAATTCTAGAATCCATGTCTTATGTGCCTTTCGTTGCTCCATTGGGAATAGCCTCTCTGTTGGATTCCTAAATTCATCGTGCAATTCTTGTAATATGAAGCTATCTCGAGAAAGAGGCTGATAGAGAGTATCGAGCTCACCTGGTAGGTAGCTTATTGGGACTTTTGACCGAAACTTTTGCATTGATGTCTTTTTATTTCCTTCGCGACTATGGCATGAGATGAACCCCAGCAATAGCCATACAGTGATGAGAAATCTTATGAAAGTATTCATATCTATACTTATTAAGAATTGGCTTGATATTTACATTGGCCTTATTGATTACCACTAGGAAATGATATCTCAATATGCTCCTTCATAACTTTTTTATTTAGGGTTTCTTTCCCTTGTATCCTACTTGATGTTTTATCTCTTTCTCGGTTATGTGGTAGGCTAAGTCCCTTCTTACGTAACTTACGTACTAACAGAAAATTGGCTTACTACACTCAGCTCCAACAGAGTGCTTACACTATCAAAATAGCCTCGATCGGGGTGCTGCCACGTGGCATAAGCGAACGTGAGGAGAGGTTCGTATAGACTATGATGACTTCTAAGAGAGGACACAAATCTATTCAAAACTAAACCTATTCAGTCCAGCCTCTTCTGAAGGAGAGAATTTTATTCCTATGAGTTTCATTCCCTTGCATCTTTGACGAAATTCCTCAGAAACAAACAAAGTGGTTATAGGACTAGGTGATATGACAAAGGCTTCCCAAGTGACATCTTCTCTAATGCAGAGACGTTCTATACGCTTTACCCACCCAGTCTTCTCTAGCTGTAGTACAGACTTTTCTTTGTCAATAAGGTCGTTTGTCTTGAGGTAGAACTGTATGTAGTAGTATTTACTCTCAATAATAGACTGCTTCCTCTTGTTTACTATGAATACCTCCTTGTAAACGAAAGGTTGAACCTCCATTGAGAGCAAAAGAGAAAGAAATCGTTCAGAGACAACGAACCCATCATAGTACTCTCTTAAATCAAACTTATACTTCCTGTCAGGACTAATCAACCAAAACTCTTCGGGGAGTTCCACTCGTTCCCATTGTTTTCCGTTTGTCCAACCTCCATAATCAGTTGGACGTAGGCTCCAAGGATCTTTTTCGTAGAATGCTGTATGTAAAACACACTCATAAATAGAGACAGGTGCACATCTCTCTGTTATCTCTTTTAACGCCCAGTATTTATTCAAGTCTGCCATTATATGTTTTAGTTTTAATCTTACCTTTCCGTATCTTTTTTCGAAGGCTCCTTTGGAAGAGGAAGAGGATGATGCAATCTCCTAAAACGACTAAGTTCCTCTCTCCATTTCTTACAATGAAACCTACAAGAGATAATCCCCAAACTCGTTGCGTTCATAAATGAGGTTCGCACCCAATGAACTTGTCAGTGTGGCGATCTATCCCATCGAGTATTACTTCCCGCATACAAAATGATAATGCTCTAGATGAGAAGAACTAAAGTTTGCTTTTGTTTTAGCTCCTTGTTGAAGTTCGTTCTTGGGAGTAAAGAACCCATTCTCGATTGCCCAATCAAATAGAGGAATGTCCACTGGGTATTTTGTCAAGATACCCGACAGCGAATTATCCTGAATCCATTGGATCGCGTCATTCTTCTCTCTAAATATAGCACTGGGAAATTGTCCATTATCGCCATTGCAAACCCCAATAAAGCTGTCTTTTACGTTATTTCCTTGTAGTTCTTTCATCGTTTCTTTGCGCAAGTATTTCCATATTTCGTGTGAGCCAGATGCCTTCGGATCTTCCCAACATTCTTCCCATATCTACTTTTTACCTTTATATCTAACTTTCCCAAGTATAATAAAACACCAAAATATTATCCTCGGAATGATAGAACAAGCTATCACGAGCATTAAGCCCGACCTGCAACAAGTAATCCAGCAGCATAGGCTCGTTTAATCGGTCTCTTATTCGCCGCTTAGCATAAGCTTCACTTTGTTCAAATGGAAGCCTTTCGCCTTTTTCATAGAAAATCCATTTAGTATCCTTCATCAGATAGACAACACGTTCTTTGCCTTGCTGATAAGACTGAAAGCAATAAAAATCATCCTTACCACTTGATGCAGATATTCTGTAAGATTCCACTGCCAACTCCAAAGATAGTACATTGAAGAGCGTCTGCCAACCATCTTCAAGGGGTGTTCTCATACATACAAAATCAGGAGCATTCAGTGGTCTATAGAAGAATGCTGTATAGCTATTGGGAGAGACATGCTCTTTACGTGATAATAGTGACTGTAAATTAGAAAGAGATAGCTCCTCACATCGAGGATCAAGAGAGAGCATCCTTTGACATCCATTAGAATGGTCTGTCTTACTCATCACACCCAACAAGGCTTTCTGGATAGCATCTATAGTGCATCTAAAGGCTGTGATATACATTGTACTTATGGATTATACGTTCGTTTTGAATGCCTGTAATTCCAGTTGTGGAGAACTCTATATGTATTAGCAGACAGACCCAAGTCCTGAGGTCAAGCTCGTAGTACTGCCGGCCGTCGTTCTTCCATTCCCTGCTGGAGTTCCACTCGTGCAAGCGGCACATTGCCGTTCCATACCCAGTGGGGTTATTCACCGGCGAGCTTGCTGAGACGACGCCCCAAGACATCGTAGGTAAACTCTACCCGGTTCATCCTATGGGGCGACTTAACTACCTTCAGCGTTCCGTTCTGATTCCACTCATACTGCCAACGCTCACGCTTCGTGTCCCACCACTTGCCCGAGCCTTTGTACTTCTCGGTGAGTTGCTTATCCGAAGCGAAGAGAGAGTGCTTTTAGAAGAAGTATCAACCCATCTTGTAGTCTATTTGTACTTAGGCAATCGGGAGAATCTCTTCTCTTGGAACTTGAAGCATTCCGTCTGCGCCATGCAGAGATTTTAGCCGTTGGATTTCCTCTATTAGCATATACTACTCCCTGGATTTGGGTAGTTAGCTTCGAGGGCGAGTGTTGTATTAACATTAGTGGCTAGTCCAAATACTCGCTGAAGCCTTGAAATAGCTCCTCTAAGAGCTGAGGATTAGCACAGGCCTGTTTGAATGACTGCGCAAAGAGCCTAAGATCAGACTCATTCGAAGAGTAGATGCAGAACATACTACTCTCTGAATCAAAATGCACTTCATCAGTCATTGCCACTTGCCCTGTCTGCAAGTAGCATTTAACCAAAGCATCCCAGTAATAGCCATCTAACTCGAAGTCTTCCTCTAGTTCTAACTCGTCTGGATTGACGGAGAATAGCCTCTGTGCATCGTCATCCATCTTTAGGATAAGACTCCAACTATTGTCATCGTGGTGAACCATCTCAAATGGTTCTAGTCCTTCTTTTCTCATAGGTTACTTATTCTGAAATCACATTACTCCTGGCAGTCATTAGTCGAGCACATTACTCCTGACAGCCATTAGTCGAGCGAATAGATCATCCGCAGACTCTTTGATGCCGGCCCGATACTTGGCTGGTATCTTCTTCTCATTTCGCTCCCACCAAGCATCCCAAGTCTCCCGTAGCTTTTTGCGCTTAAGCTTATAGATGGATCCTGCGACTGTATTGGGATAACGGTCACAGATACTTAGCAGAAACTCTAAGCGAACCAGCAAAGTCTGGCAACCATCATCATACTTAGGGTCATTCAAATATGTTACACTCTCCTGAATCTCCTTAAGGATTTGAAGAAAGTACCTGCGTGGAATTATATCCGCCTTGGTGTTATTCTCGGGAAGAATCCCAATTATTTTGTGCTTGCTCATACTGTTGTCCATTTTTTTATATGTTTTTTATACTATAATCTAAATTTACATCCTTTGAGGTATCTAGTAAAGAGTACTTTCCTCCCATTGTCTTTTTATTAAATGGTCGCTTGTCAATGTCACGACCTCTATTCTTATTACGAAGTCCTGCATGTTGGAGTTGATCTCTTACGCTAAGATCATTGGAAGCCTTTGATTTAGTAATTCTTGCTCTAATCAAATGAGCCTCTGCATCTCTTGCCTGATCATGATTTAGGTTTTCGCCTATAACCTGCATTCGTTCTCCAGGTTGTAGTAAACCCGAGCGGACATGCTCAGCCTTACGTATAACAGGATTTCTTTCTGTAATACCATAATACTTGACGACACCATCCTTTCCTAGGATCTGGTACACCCAGTCTAAGCCCCAAATATCTCCCCAAACAAGAGGGTTCTGAACGTAGCAGTAGAATGCTAATACCCCACTAGCGAGTCCAATCGGATCTTCAGATATGTATCTGCCCAGTTCAGGGTCGTAGTACCGGAATCTGTTGTACGCCAGCCCCGTTTCGTAGTCGTAGTACTGACCCTGATAGAGGAAGGGTATCGACACATAGTCCTACTTACGAACTGCCCCTGCGTTGGGTGAAGGTAGTTACCTCCATGGTCATCTAAATGCGCTATAGCGTCTACAAATCTAATGTTATCAGGGACATCGCCAATTCGGGATGAGTACTAAGACGATTAATGTGGTTCATCCGACATTTGGAAATTTGCCGCGAATCTCATGGCAGCCATAGTCGCATATAGTTTCTCTCCCCAAAAGCCTTCGCTTAACATCGAAATCATCGAAAGAAAAAGGAGAATGGCTTAGCCCGAACTCCGGTCGATAAGCTAAAGGTGATGAAGAGAGTGGCCTACGGTTTTAGGGATGAAAGGTGTTTTCATCTAAGCTGATACGCACCGCACCATTGCCGCATCACTCCCAATGTCGGATGAACCTGAAATCCTTTACTTTTGCTTCTTCATGTTGTACCAAGTCACATCGCGGCGATAGGTTTGGAAGGCCGCAAACGTCGTGTCGTAGTTTTCGAAGAATGCGAAGGCGGCATCGCATACCTCGCGGAGATCATAGGCGATGAAATCCACATAGACGTGGAAGCGTCCCACGGCACGGCCGATGAAATCAACACAGTTGCCCTCGGCGTGGGTGCGGATGTGGTTTTCGAGGGCGGTGCAAGCCTCATCGATAGCCGCCTCTCGCTCGGCTTCGGGCATTTCGTTCAGGCCGGGCACGTCGAAGGCAAAGAAACCGCCCACACAGCCGAAACGGTGGAGGAGGTCTTGGAGTCCCGATTCGTCGCGCGCAAATTCGCCCACGAGGCGCGGCATCGAGGTGGTGCCGCTGATGATGTCGAAACGAAGATCTTCGGGTTCGATGTCGTCTCGTTCTTTGAAACGATAGTTCATCGTGCCTTGCAAAATGACATCGATATTCTCCCATCGGGGATCCTCGCCGAAGCGTTGGGCGAGCACCTGACGCAGCTCGGAGAGTTTGATGGTCGTTTCGGCCGCCGGCGCTTCTTCCGGCGCGTTGATCTTCGAAATGAACTCGGTGTTGACCAGTTCGCCCACAGCATTGTCCACCAAAATTTCGGCGCGCCACCAAGCGGGGCTTTGGCCGGCGTGCAACAAGGGGTGGTAGACTTCGACGCTCACGCTCTCTCCACCCTCGTCTTCGGTGATGAGCACCTGCACTTCTTCGGCCGAAATCTTGCCTTCGCCGAAATCGATGCTAAGATCGGGGTTGGCGTTGCGACCGATGGAGAACTTCCAGTGCTCACGCACCGATTCGGGCATGCGGCTCAGGAAATAGCGGAACAGCAAATAGAGTATCCACGTGCCGCCGGCCGAAAGGATGATATGGTAGTTTTGTGTGCCGATTTCGAACGAGAGATCGGGGAAGGCCGGTTCGAGACAAGAGAAAGCCAGCTGTTGGATTTCTTCGCCGGGTGCGCCCTCATCGACGAGGCGACGCAATTCGGCTTCATGCTCGGCAAAGGCCGCCCAGGCTTTCTCGACGCGTTCGGCAAACGAGCCTTTGGCGTAGCGGGGGAAGGCGAGGAACTTGTAGCAATCGTCGAGCAACTCTTTCGTATCGTCGCGCAACGAATCGTAGGGATTGCCGTTGAGGGTGCGAAGGAAGTATTCGACGGCTTCGCCTTCGCGGTCGAGATGATAGAGTGCAAAACCCATGCGGTGGTTCCAGAGTTCGTCTTTCTCACTCTCTTCGTCGCGCATGCTCTCGAGCACACGAATAGCCGTTTCGTAGTGTTCGGGATTTTCCTCGTTGGAGGCTAAGTTGTTGTAGGCTCGCGCCAACCAGCCCATGCGCTCGTGAGTGAGGGCGGCTTGCGGGAGCGATTCGAGCAACTCGATGATTTTGGCAGGCTCGTTGTTTTCATGCCATTCGGCCACTTGCTTATCGATGTTTTGTACCATTGTTTTTGAAGTTTGAATACAGTTCTGTTCTATAAATGATTTGGCAAATATACGAATAAACTTCAAACACCGATAAGAAAGTGGCTCTTTCTCATGGGCATCATTCACTCAGCGGCGCAAAAGAAAACACAAGGAGAAGAGATAAAAATAAGGTGCGCCTTTGTGTGATTGTTGAGATTTGTTACCTTTGTATGCGAGAAGCGGCAAGCGCCTTGAGCGGAACAGCGCTTTTCTCGGTTTCGAGAAAGGAAAGTTCCCTACACCTATTATATAAAGTGTTCGCTCCGCTTCCGCCATCCTCAGTGTGCATCACACCATTCTCTTGACTTATGCAGCAAAACGACAGCATTGTTATTATTCCTACCTATAACGAGAAGGAAAATATTGAAGCCATCATTCGCGCGGTGACAGGTTTGCAAGAACACGCATTCGACATTTTGATCATCGACGACGGCAGCCCCGACGGCACAGCCGACATCGTGAAAGGATTGATGGCCGAAGAGTTCAAAGACCGCGTTTTCCTCGTGGAACGCCAAGGCAAACTCGGTTTGGGTACGGCCTACATCGCGGGCTTCAAATGGGCGCTCGAACACCACTATGAATATGTGTTCGAGATGGACGCCGATTTCAGTCACGACCCGAAAGACCTGCCGCGCCTCTACAAGGCTTGCGCCGAAGAAGGCTACGACGTGGCGATCGGCAGCCGCTATGTGTCGGGCGTCAATGTGGTGAACTGGCCGATGGGACGCGTGCTGATGAGCTATTTCGCCTCGAAATATGTGCGTTGCGTCACCGGCTTCCCCATCAACGACACGACGGCGGGTTTCAAATGCTACCGCCGCCGCGTGCTCGAAACCATCGATCTCGACGCTATTCGCTTCAAAGGCTATGCATTCCAAATCGAGATGAAATTCACGGCTTACAAACTCGGTTTCCGCATCAAAGAAGTGCCGGTGGTCTTTGTCAACCGCCAACTGGGCACCAGCAAAATGAGCGGTGGCATCTTCGGCGAAGCCCTTTTCGGCGTGATTCGCCTGCGCTGGGCTGCGCTCACCGGGAAAATCAAGCCCCGCACCGCCTAACCTTTCGCGCCGCGTGCGCACAACCGCCGAATGCTCAGGATTTATGCATAGAAGAACGCTCATTAAAAACGCCATCCTCGTCAACGAAGGCAGCAGTCAAGTCGGAAGTGTCGTCATTGAAGACGATCGCATCGAGGAAATACTCATCGGTCGCGATGTCGATCCGACATTGCCCACCGATTCGGTAATCGACGCAGAGGGTTGCTACCTTCTGCCGGGAGTCATCGATGAACACGTACATTTCCGCGATCCGGGATTGACCCACAAAGCGGATTTCGACAGCGAAAGTCGCGCTGCCGCTGCGGGCGGTGTGACCACCGTGCTCGACATGCCCAACACCATCCCCGCCACCGTAACGACCGAAGCCCTGCAAGAGAAAATCGCACGAGCCCAAAACTTGTGTCATGTGAATTTCGGTTTCTTTATCGGCGCCACGGCCGACAACGCCCAACGCTTGCGCCAAATCAACCCGCGATTGGTGGCCGGTGTGAAACTGTTCATGGGCAGCAGCACCGGTTCGCTCCATGTGGCCGACCCTCAAGCGCTCTTCACGGTGTTCGAACAAAGTCGGCTGCCGATCATGGTGCACTGCGAAGACACGCCAATGATAGTGAAGGCGATGAAGGAGCACCAAGCGCGCTACGGTGCGGATCCGCATGTGCGACATCACGCCAAAATTCGTTCGGCCGAAGCCTGCCTGAAGAGCACGAAATACGCCATCGAATTGGCCAAAGCCACCCAAGCGCGCCTGCATGTGGCGCACCTCACGACGGCTTGCGAACTCGAACTCTTCACTCCCAACGATCCGCTCATCACGGCCGAAGCCTGTTTGCCGCATCTGCTCTTCACCGAGGCCGACTACGAACGACTCGGCACACGCATCAAGTGCAACCCTTCGATCAAGACGGCGGCCGACCGCGATGCCTTGCGCGCCGCGCTCACCGACGGACGCATTCGCTGCATCGGCACCGACCACGCGCCGCACACAATCGCCGACAAGGAAGGCGGCGCCGCTCGCGCTGCCAGCGGTATGCCGATGGTGCAGTTCTCGCTCGTTTCGATGTTAGGACTGGTCGATGAAGGGGTCTTGAGCATTGAACGTACGGTCGAACTCATGTCACACAATCCGGCACGCACTTTCGGCATCGAGAATCGTGGTTTCCTCCGCGAAGGCTACATGGCCGACCTCGTGCTCGTGAAGCCCCACAGTCCGTGGACGCTCACCCCGAACCTAATTTTCTCAAAGTGTAATTGGAGTCCGCTCGAAGGGAAGACCTTCAACTGGCGGGTGATGCGCACCTTTGTCAACGGCGCACTGGTCTACAACAAGGGGAGCATCACCAATGAGAACTACTGCGGCCGCCCCGTCACGTACATGCCTCGCCGCTACGGCCGTAACTAAACGACCGACTGACCGATCGCCACTTTTTTTGCAACCGACGCGCTGTTCGCCTTTACCCTGACTCGTCATGCAATTCCTCTATCGCTTCTATCAACTCTTCATCTACTTTCCGATCTTCATCGTCTTGACCATCCTCACCGCCGTGGTGACCGCCTTAGGTTGCGCCGTGGGTTTGTCGCGCTGGTTTGCTTTCACGCCCAGCCGAATATGGGGATGGCTCACGATTCGTTTGCTCTTTCTGCCTGTGAAAGTAGAAGGACGCGAACACCTGCAACGCCATCAGAGCTACGTCTTTGTGGCCAACCACCAAGGGGCATTCGACATTTTCCTCCTCTCGGGCTTCCTCGGCCGTGAGTTCAAATGGATGATGAAAGCCTCGTTGCGCAAACTCCCCTTCGTGGGTTATGCGTGTGAAAAAGCCGGATTCATTTTCGTAGATAAGTCGAGTCGTCGCGCCATTGCCGAAACGATGGCAGCCGCTCGCCAACGCTTGGTAGGCGGCACTTCGCTCGCCGTCTTCCCCGAAGGCGCTCGCACCTTCACCGGCCACATGGGACTGTTCCGCCGTGGCGCGTTCCAACTGGCCGATGAACTGCAACTTCCGGTCGTGCCGATAACGATCGACGGTAGTTTTGACATCATGCCGCGTATGCGCGATTTTCATTTCGCACACTATGCTCCGCTGCGGCTGACCATCCATGCGCCGATCCATCCCACCACACAAGGATCGGAGAACGTCAAACGATTGTTGGAGGAAAGTTACCAAACCATCATGGACGGACTGCCCGAAACGCGGCGCGGCTATGTTAAAAATGACGATCAATGAGTGCTCCTTTTGCATCGTCTTCCTCTCCTCTATTGCGTCTCCTGCTGCCCCTCGCCGCAGGAATCGCAGTGGGGGATTTCTTTTATCCCCACCTCACACTACCCTCCCTCTTCCTTTTCTTGGGTACGCTCGCCGTCGGCCTGTTCACAGGCTCCTCCCTTTTTATTCGACGCCTTTCCTCCCCGACTTTACAAGCGATCGGACTCTATCTCACCGCCTTTTTGCTCGGCATCACCCTCCTGCATCACGATCGTGCGCGCCTTTCATCGCTCAACGAACGACAAGCGCAGGTGCATCACGCGGTGGTGACCGATGCGCCACGACTTTATCCCGGACAGTGGCGCGTGAAATGTCGACTCATTGCACCCGATCCACAGGCCGGTCGCTTCATCGACCTCTCGTTGACCGATACGACGCAAAAGCTCGCGCCGCTCGCTCCACCGCACACGGCTCTTCACGTCGGTACGCGCCTTTTGCTGCACACCCGCATCACTTCGCCGAGTACGGCACGCAATCCCGGTGAACCCGATCGTGCGGCTGCTCTGCGACGACAAGACATCAGTGGAAGCGCCCACTGCTATGCCGGCGATTGGCAACGCTCGCAGCTCCCCGTCGCGCTCACGCTGCGCGAACGTCTCCTCATTGTTCGCGCGCATCTCATCTCTCAATACCGAGCGCACCTCGATCGGCACACCGCCGCCCTGCTTGCGGCCATGACGCTCGGCGATCGCACCGATGTCGACGCTTCCACACGCCAACTCTTCAGCCAAAGCGGCGCCGGCCACCTCCTCGCGCTCTCCGGTCTGCATCTTGCCATCCTTTACTCCCTCTACACGCTCGTGGTCGTCGTCCCCGCTCGCCGCGCCGGCCGAAAATGGCACGTCCTCTCCACCCTGTTCTCCCTCGTCGGCATTTGGCTCTTCGCCCTTGTGGCCGGTTTGCCTATTTCGCTCATCCGTGCGGCACTCATGTTCAGCATCTCCGCCGTTCTCGCCCTCTTTTCGCGCAACGGGCACGGTCTCCACAGCCTGCAACTCACGCTGCTCTTCATTCTCCTCATCTTTCCCCAATGGCTTTTCGATCTCGGGTTTCAACTCTCGTGCCTTGCCGTCGCCGGCATCCTCCTCATCGCACCACTCCTCCCCTTGCCGTCAGCGCTTGAAATCCTCACTCCGCGCGGTGCCGAACTTGCGCAACGCCCACCCGACTCTCGCAGCATGCGCCTGCTCAAACAGGGGCTTCAAGCCGTTTGGAATCTCCTCGTCGTCTCCTTTTCTGCGCAACTTGCCACGGCTCCCCTCGTTGCTTACACTTTTGCGCGCTTTCCGTGGGCAGGTTTGCTCTCCTCCCTCTTCGTCATTCCCCTCGCCTACTTCCTTCTCGGGGGAAGCCTCCTTTTTCTGCTCCTCATCCCCCTCCGTGCTCTTCTCGCAGCCTTCCTCACGGGCACACTCTCCCTGCTCGAACAGATTCTTGCCTATTTTTCGCAAGGATTCTTCGCCCCGTTCTCCCTTCATCCCTCCTTGCTCACCACCGCCGCCGCTTATCTGCTGCTCGGCGCCGCACTCTATAGGGTCTACCACCGCGAGCAACTCCACCCCTCACGGCGCCTCACTCTCCTCTTCCTTCCCCTCCTTTTTCTCGGTCTCTCTGTGCTCGCCGACGACTATCGACAGCGGCAACACGCCGACCGACTCCTCATCTACCACACCTATCCCTGCACCGCAGTCCACCTATTTTGTCGCGACGGCCGCTCCTACGTGCTCTGCACCGATACCCTCCGCGCCCATACCGCGCTGCGCACCACAGCCCTCCACCGTTGGGAAACTTACGACACATCTCCCATCTTTCTTCCCCTCGCGCCGCTGCGCCATATCGAAGGTTGCGATACCCTCACACGGCGCACCGCACTTTCGGCCTTCGCTCCCGGCGTTCTGCTCTATTGCGGCGCGCGCATCGCCGTTGTCGACCATCCACTTTCCTATGCATTCCCGGAAAAGCCCCTCCGCATCGACTACCTCCTCGTCACGCACGAAGTGCACCGTCCTCTCTCCCACCTGCTGCGTTTCTATCATCCGCACACCCTCGTACTCTCGGCCGATCTCAGCCCCTACTACCGCGAACAATTCACACGCGAAGCCCGTCGTCGTCGACTCGAAGTCTACGATATCGCCGACAAAGGCTATTTCGAGTTGAAAGGCCACTTATAAATTACTCACAATCTCTCAAGATGTGCAGAAATGCACAATTCTTCCACCCACCTCACCACAAAATCGCCATCTCCACCTGACAATCTGCCGAAATAAGCGAAAAAACGCCCCATTCTTCGCACAGTTTTCTTGTTTGTGTGCATAGTCGTCGTAACTTTGCGCTCGCAATCCAAACCAACCACAACATTTTTCCACTACACATGAAGAAAATTGTCTTGTCGGCCGTGCTGTTCGGCAGCACCCTGAGCATGATGGCCGGTGGCTATCTCACCAACACCAACCAAAGCGTCACCTTCCTGCGCAATCCCGCTCAGGACGCCAATATCACGCTGAACGGCGTCTACTCCAACCCCGCCGGTGTCAACTTCCTCCAGCCGGGCTTCCACTTCGGCGTGAACCTCCAGTCCGCCTATCAGACTCGCGAGATTCAATCCGCCTTCCATGCCTTCAAATACGGCATCGACAACAATTCTTCAAGCGACAAGCTCTTCAAGGCCGAAGCCAAAGCCCCCGTCATTCCCTCGCTCCAAGCCGCTTGGGTCAACGGTCCCCTCAGCCTTCAGCTCAACCTCGCTCTCGTCGGTGGTGGGGGTAAAGCCACTTACGAGCACGGTCTCGGCAGCTTCGAAAGCAAAGTCGCCCTCCTCGGCGCCCTCGGCAACGCCAATCGCGCCCTCGGTTTCGACCGCTACGACGTCGACGCCTATATGCACGGCCGCCAATACTTCTACGGCCTCACCCTCGGTGCCGGTTACCGCATCGGCGAACACTTCTCCGTCTATGGTGGTGTGCGCGGCGTACTCTCTTCCGCTCACTATGACGGTTATCTCCGCAACATCCAGGTAAACGGTGGCGATCGCGGCGGCAACAAAATGGTAGCCGCCCCCGAATACTTCGGCAAATTGAGCGCCGACAGTAAGGGACTCGCCGAAGCCAACGGTCGTCTCGCTCTCGTCGCACAAAGGAACGCGCAGACCGCTGCCGCCGAAGCCCAAGCCGCCAGCGAAGCCGGTAACATCGCTTTGGCACAAACCAAGGGTCTGGAAGCCAAAGAACAAGGCAAACTCGCACAAGGCTATGCCGAAAGCCTCAACAACTACCGCCAACTCGCCTACACCACCGGTGCTCTCGCCCAAGCCACGCAAGACGTGAGCATCGACGTGCACCAGCGCGCAGTCGGCCTCGCCCCCATCTTCGGCGCGCACTTCCACAGCCGCTATGTCGATGTGGCCGCCAAATATGAGTTCCGCACCCGCATCGCCTTCGCCAACGAGTCGAAGAACAGCGCCACCACCGCAGCCGCCGGCGATCAATTTGCCGCCTTCGCCGACAAGACCGAAGTGCGCAGCGACATCCCCGCCCTCCTCACCGTCGGTCTTCGCGTTCGTCCCGTCGAAAGTCTCCGCCTCAACCTCGGCTACCACTACTATTTCGACAAACAGGCCAAGTCCGGTGTCAAGAACGCCTACAAGAACGATCTCCTCGATCGTGGCACGCAAGAGTTCCTCGCCGGTGCCGAATACGACCTCACTCGTCAGTGGGAAATCAGTGCCGGTATGCAGCGCACCCTCTATCCCAACAACGACCGCATGATGAACGACGTTTCCTTCAACGTCAACTCCTACAGCGTCGGTGTCGGTGTCGGCTTCCGTCTCAACGACCACGTCAAGCTCAACGCGGCCTACTTCCGCACCTTCTACGAGAACTATCTCAAAGAATCCGCCGACTACCACCAGACCCTCGCCACCGCCACCAAGATTGCTGCCGTCGGCAATGGTCTGCTCGCCACGCAGGATCCCAACGAGCAAGCTGCCATCCTCCAAAAATCGGCTCAAGAAGTGGGCACTTTGGTACAAAATGCCCGCCTCAATCCCAAAGGTGCCGATCTCTTCACCCGCACCAACCAAGTCTTCGGCATCAGCGCCGAATTCCGCTTCTGATTCCTATCGTTTCTTCATACTCCGGTTCCCCGATCGTCTCGCACGGTCGGGGAACTTTGTTAAAAAACAAGCCTCGTATTGCGGCATTCGAATAAAAGATTAAATTTGCAGCAAACCTTCATCATACAACATTTATTATAAATGTTTTTTACCGCAATGTATTCAATACATCGCAACCTCCTATAATAGAAGACTATATAAAAAATCCCACAAAAGAGACGAGAAGCAATACTCCCTATTATTTTCAATACGACGTCAAAATCTCCGTTATCTATCCTGCTCCCCATCGCTTATGAAACCTTATGCCCCTCTATACTTTCTTTTTCTTCTGCTCTTCGCATCTTGCGAACCGGTTCTCGTAGAAAAAGACAGACCTGTCCATTGGACCAATATTCCCAAGCGCAAAGACTCCCATGCCCCCATCTATGTGAACCTACCCGCTCAAGGAGACACACTCGAATTCATTGGCGACTACGCTGAACTCCATTTAGACAGAGCTCAGAAATACTATAGTGATTACGACACCATTATCGAACACCCATTTTGGATACCTGATTCCCCTCCTTCCGACACCGCCATTCGAAAGAATATCACCATCATACTAACAAGAAATAAAGCAAGGAATACAACAACATTAAAAATAATGGCCAAGCCCAATAACACCTCGAAAAAGATTAGCCTCACACTCAATGTTAAAATATTCCCAATATTCACCGATCCCTTTGTCATCTCACAAGAACCGATGACCTCCACCGAGGGCAAAAAATAGAGCACGCCCCCTTGAGCGGTACTATCGAAAAGTCCCCAAAAAGAATATCCGCGACAACGTACCTTACTGTTTCAAACACCACCTCGAATACTCCACCATATCTCCAAATTAACGATGAAAACAATTCATTTTTTTCTTGCTTCACTCCTCTGCCTTTCTGTTCTTTCCTGCAACGAGTCGGTAGACGTAGACAAAGATGTCGCCGTACACTGGACCAACGTCCCCAAACGCCAGTATTCGCACGAGACCATCCGAGTGAATCTACCGGCTCAAGGAGACACGCTCGAATACATCGGTAATAAATATGATCTTTGGCTCGATCGCTACAAGAACTACGGATTAGACACACTCATTGGACACTACAACAATTGGCAAGATACCATTTCAGGTGATACAGCCGTCTACAAGCATATCATGGTTGTACTGCAGAAAATCGAAACACGGAAGGCTACAAAACTAAAAATCATGGCGCGCCCAAACACCACGGGCCAAAAGATTCGCTTCAAAGTCAATGTCAGCATCTTCCCCATGTACCTCGATCCCTTCCTCATCACACAAGAGCCGATGACCTCCACCGAAGGAAAACAATAGATCGGGCAACAACATGAGACAAGCCCCTTCCGCGCGTTCTCCCTTTCGGGAGCGCGCGCTTTTTTGTCTCACGCTCAACCCAATGCCGAGCAAATGAAAAGAAATTCGTATTTTTGCACGGAACACTCTCCTATAAGTAACTCTGAATTCTCCGATATACATGTTCGACAATCTTAGCGAAAGACTTGAACGCTCGTTCAAAATACTGAAAGGTGAAGGCAAGATCACCGAGATCAACGTAGCCGAAACCCTCAAAGACGTGCGCCGCGCCCTGCTCGACGCCGACGTGAACTACAAGGTGGCCAAAACCTTCACCGACACCGTGAAGCAAAAAGCCCTCGGCCAGAATGTGCTCACCGCCGTGAAGCCCTCGCAGCTCATGGTCAAGATCGTTCATGACGAACTCGCCACCCTCATGGGTAGCGAGAGCGTGGACCTCAAACTCGAGCACCGCCCCTCCGTCATCCTCATGGCCGGTCTCAACGGTGCCGGTAAAACCACCCTCGCCGGTAAACTCGCCCTCTTCCTCAAAACGAAGAAAAACCGCCGGCCGCTCCTCGCCGCCTGCGACACCTACCGTCCCGCCGCCATCGAGCAGCTCCGCGTCCTCGCCGAGCAGATCGAAGTGCCCATCTTCATGAATCTCGAAGAGAAAGATCCCGTCAAGATCGCCCTCGCCGCCATTCAGGAAGCCAAGGCCAAGAGCTACGACACGGTGATTGTCGACACCGCCGGCCGCCTCGCCATCGACGAAGCTCTCATGAACGAGATCGCCGCCGTGAAGGCCGCCACCTCGCCCGACGAAACCCTCTTCGTGGTCGACGCCATGACCGGTCAAGACGCGGTGAACACCGCCAAGGAGTTCAACTCCCGCCTCGACTTCGACGGCGTGGTGCTCACCAAGCTCGACGGTGACACCCGCGGCGGTGCCGCCCTCTCCATCCGCGCCGTGGTGGACAAGCCCATCAAGTTTGTCGGCACCGGCGAAAAGATGGAAGCCCTCGACGTCTTCCACCCCGACCGCATGGCCGATCGTATCCTCGGCATGGGCGACATCATCTCGCTCGTCGAACGCGCACAGGAGCAATACGACGAAGCCGAAGCCCGCAAACTCCAACGCAAGATCCAAAAGAACCAGTTCGACTTCAACGACTTCCTGGCGCAGTTGCAGCAAATCAAAAAGATGGGCAACATCAAGGACCTCGCCGCCATGATTCCCGGTGTGGGCAAGGCCATCAAAGACGTCGATGTCGACGACAGCGCCCTGCTCGGTGTCGAAGCCATCATCCTCTCCATGACCCCCTACGAACGTCGCCACCCCGAGGTGCTCAACGCCAGCCGCAAGACGCGCATCGCCAAGGGATCGGGCAAGACGGTGCAAGACGTCAATCGCCTGCTCAAACAGTTTGACCAAACGCGCAAAATGATGAAGATGGTGAGCGGCAACGGTCTTCGCCAAATGATGAGCCGCATGCCCGGCATACCGGGAATGCCCAAAGCATGACGCCGCACCACACCCCGCTGCTCATCGACGGCAACGCCGTGGCCGCACAGATCAAAGCCGACATCGCCCTCACCGTGCGCCGCCACGTGGCCGAGGGGCATCGGCCGCCCTGTCTCGCCACCCTCTTGGTGGGACACGACGGCGGGAGCGAACTCTATGTGCGCAACAAGATTCGCGCCTGCCGAAGCTGCGGCATCACCTCGATCGAGCTTCAGTTTGACGCCGATATCACCGAAGGCGAACTACTGCGCGAAATCGAACGCCTCAACGCCGACGAAAGCATTGACGGCTTCATCGTGCAACTCCCCCTCCCCTCGCACATCGACGAGCACCGCGTGGTCGAAGCCATCGACCCACGCAAGGATGTCGACGGCTTTCACCCCATGAACGTGGGGCGCATGGCGCTCGGCCTGCCTGCCTTCGTGAGCGCCACGCCGCTGGGCATCCTCACCCTCCTGCGCCACTACAGCATCCCCACAGCCGGCAAAAAGTGTGTCGTGATGGGGCGCAGCAACATCGTGGGGAAACCCACCGCGCAACTCATGCTGCAAAAAGAGGGTGCCGACTGCACCGTGACCTGTGTGCACAGCCGCACCGCCGATCTCGCCGCCGAATGTCGCACCGCCGACATCCTCATTGTCGCCCTCGGCAGCCCCGGTTTTGTCACGCCCGACATGGTCAAACCCGGCGCCACAGTGATCGACGTGGGCACCACCCGCATGCCCGATGCGTCGCGCCCCTCGGGCTTTCGCTTGGTGGGCGATGTCGATTTCGATGCCGTCGCCCCCATTGCCGGTGCCATCACGCCCGTTCCCGGTGGAGTGGGCCCCATGACCGTTTGCTCACTGCTGCAAAACACCCTCGCCGCCGCGCTCCACACCTACTACCCGTGATCGGCCGCTCACGGCACCGGCCGCATCACACGCGCCGCACACCGGCCTCAAAGCGCGACCGATGGGCACCGACGGACAACGGCTCCGCGCCAAGGTACACGCTCTCCCACGCGGGCAAAACAGCAAACAACACAAATGCTACGATTTTTTCGTGTTTTTCGGCTTCAAAGGTAAGCATTTCCATTCACCCTCGCAACAAGTTTCGCAAAATATTTTCGCGATTCAAGTTGCGAGGGTGATTGTTTCGAAAAAACAAGTCTGCTTTTCTCCAATACCTCCCCACTTTCCGCAAAAACGTCCCTTCCTTTTTTTCCAACTCGCCACTCACCGCCCACGCCCCCACTCGCAGCCGACTTCCTCCCTCGAAGGTGCGCCCCCCCTCTCACGCGCATACGCGTACGCGCCCACATCACCGAGTTTCGCACTTTTTGCCTTCACCCTTCACCACTCTCCACAAGTCACTATCTATCAGGAATTTACAACACAAAAACAGGGTGAACATAAGGCAACAAAAGCCTTCACCCCATCTGCACCAAACGACAAGTGGTGTGGCGGCTCATGACAGAGGGTGAACATTGGGTGAAGGCAAATAAGGGTGGAATCTTCACCCATAACCCACTACTTTTCAACGCAATACAGCCCAAAGGTGAAGAGGTGAACATAAAAACACAAAAACACTGGACGCGCGCACACGACGCGCGCACGCGAACTTGGCGTTTTGTACATGGATTTTCGGCTCTCCTCCCCCTTTTCCGACCCTCCTGTCTCCGGCTCGTGCCTTCTCGCGTTCCTTTCGGATTTCGCCTGAGCGCAGACTAGGAAAAACGCGTCCTCGTAAAAAAGAGCGAGCTCAAAGTTGCGTTTGCAAGAAAGATGCCGTAACTTCGCATTCCCCACATACACATTCAGCCCCCCAATCTATGGAAAAAGTCATTCTCCTCACCGGTGCGAGCAGCGGCATTGGCTACGCAACGGCCGAACTGTTGGCACGACAAGGGCACAAAGTTTACGGCGCGGCGCGCCGGGTCGAGCAGATCGAGCCTTTGGCCGCTGTCGGCGTGAAAGCCTTGCGGCTGGATGTGACCTCAGCCGAAAGCATCGAGGCCGCTGTGGCCGAAATCATCCGCGCCGAAGGGCGCATCGACGTACTGGTGAACAACGCCGGCTACGGTTCGTACGGCGCGGTGGAAGATGTGCCCATCGACGAAGCGCGCCGGCAGTTTGAAGTCAACCTCTTCGGGTTGGCGCGCTTGGTGCAGTGCGTCCTGCCCCACATGCGCCGCCGGCAAAGCGGCACAATTGTGAACGTGGCTTCGATGGGTGGGCATTTCACGGTCTGTTTCGGCGCGTGGTATCACGCCACAAAATATGCGCTCGAAGCCTTCAGCGACGCGCTGCGCATGGAAACGCGCCCCTTCGGCATCCAAGTAGCCATCATCGAGCCCGGCGCGATCAAAACGCCGTGGGGCGACATCGCGGCCGACCATCTCGAAGAGAGTGCCCGCGGCGGGGCTTACGCCACGCAGGCCGGTGCGGCGGCCGCTGCGCTGCGCCGCCTCTATCACGGCGCGAGACTGAGCGCACCGTCGGTGGTGGCCAAGGTCATCGGCCGCGCGGTGAACGCCCGACGACCGAAGGCGCGCTACCGCGTGGGCTTCGGCGCCAAACCGCTCGTGCTGCTCCACACCCTTTTGCCCACTCGGTGGTTTGACTACTTCATGACCCGTGCCTTCCGCTGATTCCCGACGCAACACGTGCAATAAAAGCTGTTGCTGCCCGGTAAACTTCAAAACGGCACAAAATCCAGCCTGAGGTCAATTAAAAGGCATTATGAGAAACTCACAATCAGACTGTGTGGCTCTTGTAAGCAATTAAACAGGACGTTAGCTTATGGTGCAAAAGTAGACATTCCGGGAACAAGAAAAAGGACAGCAATTAGACTAAGGTTGATTGGTGGAACTCTTGGTTAAGGGTTGGGGATTAATTTCAAAGATGCGACAAAATGAAGAAGAACGTCTCATTACAATTATGCGCTTGGATTTTTCTCACTATATTGTTTTCCCAATGCACAAAGGTTGATTTAGAGGAAGGAGTAAGCAAAAGAATGATTCTTCAGCATAATTACCTTGCAATCACCACAAAAGATGATCTTCCCGGAGAAGTGGAAGTACAATACAGTATATTGGGGAATAGTGGTCAAAACGAAGTCAAAACAGAGCGGCTTTCTACTCCTTGCGTGATTGGCGGAGAGAACGTCTTGGTCACCTATGACAGTATTGTTGGTAGATCTTCAGGGAAAAGAGTTTTTAGTCAGCTTACCCTGAAAAGAGACTATCAAGAAAACGGAGCAGATTTTCTTTCAATCAAGAACTTGTCTTCGACCGTCCTTGAGTATGCCGTAATCGGTAACCAGCCTCTTGTTTTTCATACCCCGGCGGAATTAAAAGAATACCACGATTTCACTGATTTAGAAAAGATAAACAACACCAAGGTAGCAAAAGAAAGCCCAACCCCTATCCACTTTGAAGGTATTCCTATTTTATATCTCCTATATCCTCAACTTTCTAAAGTCAACCGGTACTATATTTTACTCAGTATTGGGCATTGTGTGAATGGAAAGCTTACAACCTCAGAAAGTACCTACGCAAAGCGTATTGACATGAAATCAACAAAGCATACTATTCGAGAAATAATGAATTTCTACAAAGAGGAATATAGCCACGGCAACACTCTATTTGCAGACTACAATGATTACGATTTCAAATGTCAAAGATATAAAGGTTTGGCTCGTTTAGAAATGAGACTCTACGGAGAAATACAACCGGAGTCTTTATTAAAAAACGCTGGACAGATATGGTTTATCAACACATCTTCGGGAATGAGGGGCATCGACACCTTCAAGCTCTTTCAATACCGATAATATATACGAATCTCACACTATACCGTCTTTTATTGGCGCGATGATTGGGGTGCGCCGAAACGATCAGAGCCCCCTATCTGCAACGTCTCAACTTTTACCGGACAACCATAAAAAATGGCGTCCCCAGGCTCTGTCAGAGCATGGGGACGCTATTTGATTTCAAGCAATGAGCTGTAAAAAACTCACGGCTTCGCGCCTTTATTTCGCCTTGCGACGGAAATAGGGCGTGGCCAGTTGGTGTTGCAAGATGAGATCCAATTCCTTGGCGACTTGCGGGCGGTGTTCGATCACGTTTTTCGTCTCGCCCTTGCGCCCACTCATTTCATAGAGCTGCGGTTGGCTCGAAAAACCGGTTTCGATTTTCGGCCCCCAAGGCACCCTATCGGGGCCTTTCATGGCGGGAATGTATTTCCAGCGCGGGGTGCGCAAACTCACTTCGCGATTGTAGGACATCGAGAGGAGGTAGTCGCGCGATTGGTCGGTGCGTCCCAACCAAGTGTTGCTGAAATCGCGACTGTCGCAGGCCAGCGTGTCGTGGAGCGCCACTCCGGCGATGGGCGCCAGCGAGCGCACGCCGTCGATGAGCGAAACGAGGGCTTTGCTCTCTCGGCCTCGGGGCACGCCGCCGGCCGGCCAGCTCACGATGAAGGGCACGGCGCTACCGGCCTCGAAGGCGCTGTATTTGCCGCCGCGCCAGTGTCCGCCGGGACGATGCGAGCCGGCGAGTTCCTCGGCTTGGTCGGCATAGCCGTCGTCGAGCACGGGGCCGTTGTCGGAGGTGAGGATCACGAGGGTGTTGTCGGCAATGCCCAACTCACGCAAGTGGTCGAGCACGCGTCCCACCGTCCAATCGAGTTGCAAGATGGCTTCGCCGCGCAGTCCCATGGGACTCTTGCCGCGGAAACGCTCGTGCGGCCAGCGCGGCACGTGCACGTCGTTGGTGCAGAGATACATAAAGAAGGGGCGCTTCGCGCCGTCGGCGGTCGGGGCTTGCGAGGCGTCGATCCAGTTCAAGGCATAAGACACAATGGAGTCGGCAATGTTCTCGTCCTTCCAAAGCGCATTGCCGCCACCTTTCATATAGCCGATGCGCGAAATGCCGTTGACGATGCTCATGTCGTGGCCATGGGAGGGACGCAGGCGGAGCAACTCGGGATGGGTCTTGCCGGTGGGTTCGCCGGCAAAGTTGCCACGATAACTCACTTCGATGGGTGCCGAGGGATCGTAGTTGCGCACACGGCCGTTTTCGATGTAGACACAGGGCACGCGGTCGGCCGTGGCGGCCATGATGCAACTATAGTCGAAGCCGAGCGCGGCGGGGGTGAGATCGATTTGTCCGTTCCAATCTTGTTGCGCGGTACGACTACCCAAGCCGAGGTGCCACTTGCCGATGGCGGCGGTGGCGTAGCCGGCTTCTTTGAACATCTCGGCCAGGGTGAACTGCTCAGGGCGAATGACCATGGCGGCATTGCCGGCGGCCACATCCGTGCCGGGACGGCGGAAGGGATATTCGCCGGTGAGGAATCCATAGCGCGAGGGCGTGGAGGTGGAGGCGCAGGCATGGGCATCGGTGAAGCGCGTTCCGTTGGCGGCGAGGCGGTCGATGTTGGGTGTTTTCACCCGGTTGGCACCGTAGCAGGAGAAGTCGCCGTAGCCCACATCGTCGGTCATGATGACCAGCACGTTGGGGCGTGCACCGGACGTGGGGAGCGGGCGCACACCGTCGCGTGCCGCCATGCCGGCGGGAAGCAATGCGAGCGCAAAAAGCGGGAGAGTCGTTTTGTTCATGGAATGAATTAGCGTCAAACAGGAAAAAAGAAAGGAGCGGGCGGCGAAGCGCGGCGCGACTATTTGGCTTTGCGGAAGGAGCCGATGCGCTGTTCGTCACTCATGCGACAGATGAGCAGGGCGTCGTCTTTTTCGACCACGATGCAGTTGTCGAGGCCTTGCACCACCACGCGGCGGCCGGAACCGACGTGCACAATGCTGTCGCGGGTGTCGCAGAGCGTGACGCCTTCGCCCACCACGGCATTGCCGTAGCTGTCGTGCGGGAGTTCGGCGTGAAGCGACGACCAGGTGCCGAGATCGCTCCAACCGAAAGAGGAGGGACGCACATAGACGTCGTCGGCTTTTTCCATGATGGCGTAGTCGACGGAGATGTTTTCGCAGGCGGGGAAGTGCTCTGCAATGGCGGCGCGCTCTTCGGGGGTGTCGTAGACGGGCAGCAGCTGCTCAAAAATGCGCGAGATGCCGGGCGCGTAGACACGGAAGGCGTTGACGATGGTGGAAACACTCCACACAAAAATGCCGGAGTTCCAAAAATAGCCCGTCTGCTCCAGGTAACGCTGCGCGGTGGCGAGATCGGGCTTCTCACGGAAGCCGTCGACGGCATAGATATTGCGCTTGCGCGAGGACGAATAGCTGAGGTCGGCCTTGATGTAGCCGTAGCCGGTAGAGGGGTGCTCGGGATGAATGCCGAGGGTGACGATGGCGTCGGTTTCGGCGGCGAACTCAATGCACTCACCGATGCTTTGGGCGAAAGCGGCAGTGTCGCGCACGTTGTGGTCGGCCGGCGAAACAACGAGCGTGGCACGGGGATCGCGCTTTTTGATGCGCCATGCGGCGTAGCAGATGCAGGGGGCGGTGCCGCGCATGCAGGGTTCGAGCAGCACGTTGTCGCGCGGCACGTCGGGGAGCTGTTCGGCGACGATTTCGGCATAGCGCTCGGAGGTGACCACCCAAATGTTTTCGGGCGGAACAATGCCGTTGAAGCGGTCGACGGTGAGTTGCAACATCGTGCGACCGCAACCGAGTATATCGAGGAATTGTTTCGGGCGAGTTTCGCTGCTCATGGGCCAGAATCGACTGCCGATGCCGCCGGCCATAATGACAAGATGGGTGTGAGAAGCCATGGTGGAAAGAGGGAAGTAAGGTGTAAAAACAATACATGCCGGGGAGCGGACGGTTTGAAAGTCCACTCCCCGGCACACCGTAAGCTCAGTTTACTTGCTTTCGTTGGAGTCTTTGGCGGCTTGCATGTCGCCTTTGATGTACAGACGCACGGTTTCATTGGAAGCGTCGCTGCGCACGGTGATCACCTTGGTGAACTCGCCGGCGTACTTGCCACGACCGTTGTAAACCACCTTGATTTCACCACGCTTACCGGGAGCGACGGGCTCCTGAGAGTAAGAAGGAATGGTGCAACCGCAAGAAGCGAAGGCCTGCTTGATCACGAAGGGGCGATCGCCGGTATTCTTGAACTTGAAGGTGTAAGTCTGAGGTTTCTCTTCGGGGAATTTGCCGAAGTTGTGCTCGGTCTTGTCAAAAGTCATGACGCCCTGAGCGAATGCCGTCATGGCGCTGAATGCGAATGCACCAACGAGGGCAATTAATTCTTTCTTGAACATAATCGATGATGATGTTTTGATGAATTGGGGACTGCAAATATAAGAAAGATCTGTTATACACGGCGCTTTAATGCGCTGTTTTTTCGTGTTTTCGCCGCGAATCTGTATTTTTGCCAAGTGAGAACAACAGCATCGACAGCGCAAGAGCGCATCATCCTCGGCATCGACCCCGGCACGAACGTGTTGGGCTACGGCCTATTGTCCATCTGCGGCAAGAAAGCAGAAATGATCGCGATGGGGGTGATCGATTTGCGCAAGGTGAGCGATGTTTACCTCAAACTCGGACGCATCTACGAGCGCGTCATGGGCGTGATCGATGCGTTTCATCCCGACGAACTGGCGATCGAGGCACCGTTTTTCGGCAAAAATGTGCAATCGATGCTCAAACTCGGCCGGGCGCAGGGCGTAGTCATCGCGGCTGCCATCGCCCGCCAGATACCAATTCACGAATACGCCCCGACGCAAATCAAACAAGCCATCACGGGGCGCGGCGCAGCATCGAAAGAACAGGTGGCCGCCCTCATGCAGCGCATGCTCAACATCGCCGACGAGCGCATGCTCCCTTATCTCGACGCCACCGACGCACTGGCCACAGCCTATTGCCACCACATCCACACCACTCCACAAGGGGTGCGCGGACGCGTGGCGACGGCACAAAGCACAACAGCCAAAACGCTGAAAGCCACCGTAGCACGCGGCACGGGAGCGTCGTGGGACGATTTCGTCAAGAACAATGCGCACCGCGTGCGCCACAACTAACGCGAAAAAGTCCTCAAGTTTTTCCCAAAAGTCCACGCGTTCTCGCAAAAAATCCCCCGTTTTCCACGAAAAACAGTCCATTTTATTTCCCGAATACGCTTGTCCTTATGATCATCACTCGTTTTCGTCACAGTTTTCTCTTCGTGCTCACGCTCCTCACCCTGTCGGGCGCGTGGCAACAGGAGGCTTCTGCTCAAAAAGTCTTCGAATACGAGATGCGACAGTGCATCGAACGCCAACGCAACAGTCGCTGCGGGATTGCAATACAAAGCCTTGCGTTTTTTCAGAAGAATGCGCTGATGTATCTTTGGCACCGCACCTCACAACGCGAAAAGGACCTGGAGGTATTCAACAAAAAGATCGATCTTCAGGCGAATTTCCTTGCAGAATTCTTGTCGGTGTACAACCGGCTTGCAAACAACGCGCAGTTCACCGAAGCACAACAAGAACAGTGGAGACGGTTTTTCACGGAAACTTCGCTGCGCCACCCGATGTTCAATGACCTCAATGAGACCATCACGCTCCAGTTTTTAGATAAAGAAGAGCGTTCTCCCTCCCCCTTCTCGCTCGACACGGATTGGGAAGCAGCCTATCGCGAAATCACACGACAGGCCAAGAAAGAAGGCATCAACCTGCAGCCTCAACTGGGGCAATAGAACACCCAATTCTGCCAAACGCACTCCACAACGAAAAACACACGCAGAACCTCCTGACGAATCGAAGCCGTCGGGAGCTAATTCGGCAGGGAGAGAATGCAAGTTTCGCACGATACAAAACGGCGTGAACACTTGGCCTTTCCTTATTATTTATGTATATTTGCCCCACACTGCCCAAAAGCAAATACCTCTTCACACCGCAAGGTGAGAAACGCTTCGAAAATATGAGATTTTCCATTATTGTCCCCGTCTACAACCGCCCCAACGAGTGCGACGAGCTGCTCGACTCCTTGACACGCCAAAGCTTCACCGATTTTGAAGTGCTCATTGTCGAAGACGGCAGCAGCGTCCCCTGCGAAACGGTGGTCGCTCGCTACACCGACCGACTCCGCGTCCGCTATTTCTCCAAACCCAACAGCGGACCGGGACAAACCCGCAACTACGGCGCCGAACGTGCCGAAGGCGACTACCTATTGATCCTCGATAGTGACGTGCTCCTGCCGGAAGGGTATTTGGCCGCCGTCGATGCCGAACTGCTCGCCGCCCCCTGCGATGCTTTTGGCGGACCGGATCGCGCCCACAGCTCGTTCACCCCGATGCAAAAGGCGATCAACTACGCGATGACCTCCTTTTTCACCACCGGCGGCATTCGCGGACAAAAAAAAGGAATGGACAAATTCTATCCCCGCTCCTTCAACATGGGCGTGCGCCGCGAGGTGTACAAAGCGCTCGGCGGTTTTTCGAACATGCGTTTCGGCGAAGACATCGATTTCTCCACCCGCATCTTCAAAGGCGGCTATCGCTGCCGCCTCTTCCCCGAAGCGTGGGTGTATCACAAGCGCCGCACCGATCTGCGCAAGTTTTTCAAGCAGGTCCACAACAGCGGCATCGCTCGCATCCACCTCTCGCGCCGTCACCCCGGCACGCACAAATTGGTGCACTTGCTTCCCGCCATTTTCACCCTCGGTGTGGTCTTTCTTTTATTGAGTGCCGTTTTATTGGCCATCTTCTGCCACGGATGTCTCTCCCTCACGGCACTTTCTCCCCTCTTCCTCTTCTCGCTCCTCATCGGTCTCGACGCCACGCGCCGCGAACACTCACTCGGTGTGGGCTGTCGCGCCATCGCCGCCGCCTTCGTCCAACTTTTGGGCTACGGTAGCGGCTATCTCCGCGCTTGGTGGCAATGTCGCGTCTTGCACAGCGGCGAGTTCGAAGCGTTCTCCGACAGTTTCTACCAATAAGCCCACCCACAAACCTCCTCTACCATGAAACTCCTCGAACCCTCGTCGCCCGCCTTCGACCACCCGCGTAAGAAAGCCATCCACGAGTGGGACACCGGCGACCGGCCGCGCGAAAAATTCATGAACGAAGGCGCCGACGCCCTTTCACCGGCCGAACTGCTCGCCATTCTCGTCGGCAGCGGCAACGACCGCGAAGACGCCGTCACCCTCATGCAACGATTGCTCGACGACTGCCGCGGCAGCCTGAAACGACTGGGCAAACGCAGCATCGAGGAACTCTGTGCCTATCGCGGCATCGGTCCCGCCAAAGCCGTCACCGTCTTGGCCGCCTGCGAACTCGGCGCGCGCCGACACACCGAAGATGCCGACACCGAACAATTCGACTGCTCGCAGAAGATCTATCGTTTTTTCTACGAGAAGCTCCGCGACGCACCCGTCGAAGAAGCCCATGTGCTGCTCCTCAACAACAATCTGCGATTCATCCGCAGCGTGCAAGTTTGCCGCGGTGGGATCGACAGTACCACCGTTGATGTGCGCATCGTCCTGCGCGAAGCCCTCGTTTCCAACGCCGTGCACATCGCCCTCTGTCACAACCACCCTTCCGGCAACCCACAACCCTCACGCGCCGACGATCATCTCACCGACGAACTGCGCCGCGCCTGCGATGCCGTGCAGCTCCGCCTCATCGACCACATCGTTCTCGCCGATGGCAACTATTATAGTTATGCCGACGCCGGACGACTCTAATAGATAACCCTCCAACACAGTATTCTCCTATGACTCCCGAAGAAAAATTGAAACTCGAAGAGCAAATCGTCGAAATGCTCAAAACCGTCTACGACCCCGAGATCCCCGTCGACATCTACAACCTCGGCCTCATCTATAATATAGACCTCGCCGACGACGGACTGCTCGACATCGACATGACGCTCACCGCGCCCAACTGTCCCGCCGCCGACTTCATCGTCGAAGACGTGCGCATCAAGACCTCGAGCATCGCCGGTATTAAAGATGTGCGCATCAACCTCGTCTTCGAACCCGAATGGGATCGCGACATGATGAGCGAAGAAGCCAAGCTCGATCTCGGATTCATCTAAAAACTCCCCACCGCGTGAACTTCCGGCAAGCCCTCCGTTCCGGCCTCGCCCTCCTTTTGGGCGAACGTTGCGTGATGTGCCGACGTCCACTGCCCGGCGCCGGAATTTGCCCCTCGTGTTGGCTCCATCTGCCCTACACTCGGCTCGACGGTCGGCCGGGCAATCCCTTGGAACGCCTCTTTTGGAGCGAACCCAATGTGGAGCGCGTCAATGCCTACGCCTGGTATAAGCCCGAATACGCCGTGGCTCACCTCGTTCACGCCTTCAAATACCACAACCGCCCCGATCTCGCCCGCCTTGTCGGGCGAGTCATGGGGGCGGAACTCCTCACCGGCGACTTCTTCGACGGCATCGAGGCCATTGTCCCCGTACCCCTCTCGCCGCAACGCCAACGGCAGCGCGGTTACAACCAGAGCGAACACATCGCCCTCGGCATCGCCGAGCAACTCCGCGTTCCCGTTCGCACCAACTGGATCGAACGCACCGTCGACAATCCCTCGCAAACCACCCTCGCTCCGAGCGAACGCCACGCCAACGTCGAAGGCATCTTCGCCCTGCGCGATGTCGAAGCCATCAGTGCGCGCCGGGTGCTCATCGTCGACGACGTCATCACCCTCGGCGCCACCCTCACCGCCGTGGCACGCACCTTTCGCGCCCTCCCCAACTGCCGTCTGCGCCTCCTCACCTTTGCCGCCGCCGGCCGTTACCATTTCGGACGCCCCGAGCCGGCCGATCTCCGGCTGCCCGACCACAGCGCGACGTACGACAGCCGCGAAATTCGTCGCTATCACCGCGATGCGCCCGCTCCCCCCACGTCCCCACCCACAACCTCCACCACATGAAGCCCATCTATTTCCTGTCGGACGCCCACTTGGGCAGTCTCGCCATCCAAAGCCGCCGCATGCAAGAGCGGCGTTTGGTACGCTTTCTCGACTCCATCAAACACAAAGCCGGCGCCATCTATCTGCTGGGCGACATGTTCGACTTTTGGTTTGAATACAAAACCGTCGTTCCAAAAGGCTACACGCGTTTCTTAGGCAAACTCTCCGAACTCACCGACCTTGGTGTCGAAGTACACTACTTCACGGGCAACCACGACCTGTGGATGCGCGATTATTTAGTCGAAGAGTGCGGTGTCGTGCTCCACACCTCGCCCAGCACTGTCGAAATCGCCGACAAGATTTTCTACCTCGCCCACGGCGACGGTCTCGGTGTCGAAAGTCGCAGTTTCACCTTTCTTCGCGCCCTCTTCCACAATCCCGTGGCGCAATGGCTCTTTGCCGCCCTCCATCCGCGTTGGGGCGTAAGTTTCGGCCTGCAATGGGCCAAACACAGCCGCCTCAAGCGCGAAGACGGCCGCGAACCGCCCTTCCAAGGCGAGGACAAAGAGCCCCTCATCCTCTTTGCCAAGTCCTATCTCAAGGATCACCCCGACATCAACTTCTTCATTTTCGGGCACCGCCATCTCGACTACGACCTCATGCTCTCCCACAGCGCGCGCGTCGTCCTCCTCGGCGATTGGATCCAACTCTTCACCTACGCCGTGTTCGACGGCGAGCAACTCTATCTCGAAGACTACATCGAAGGCGAATCCGAACCCTGATTCGTTACGTCTTCCCTCCCAGTGCCTGCGGCCGGCTCTCATTATGCCGCGCCGCAGACTTTTTCATTCAATGTCCCCCACATGAACGATCTCATTCTCTCCGCCTCCCACGTCTGCAAACGCTTCGCCACGCACACCGCCCTCGACGATGTGAGCATCGACGTGCAGCGCGGCCACATCTTCGGTCTGCTCGGTCACAACGGCGCCGGCAAGACCACCCTCATCCGCATCATCAACCACATCACCGCCCCCGACAGCGGCACCGTCACCTTCGACGGACATCCGCTCACGCAAAACGATGTGGCACACATCGGCTACCTCCCCGAGGAACGCGGACTCTACAAGAAAATGAAAGTCGGCGAACAGGCCGTCTACCTCGCTCAACTCAAAGGCCTCTCCGCCCGCGAAGCCAAAAACCGATTGCAAGCCTGGTTTGAGAAACTCGACATCGCCGACTGGTGGAACAAGCGCCTCGAAGAACTCTCCAAAGGCATGCAGCAAAAGGTGCAATTCATCACCACCGTCGTGCACCGCCCGCCCTTGCTCATTTTCGACGAACCCTTCTCGGGCTTCGACCCCCTCAACGCCGACCTCCTCAAGCGCGAAATTCTCGAACTCCGCGACGCCGGCCACACCGTCATCTTCTCCACCCACAACATGGAGAGCGTCGAAGAACTCTGCGACGACATCGCCCTCATCAGCCACTCCCGCGTGGTACTCAGCGGCGAAGTGAGCGACGTGCGCCGCCGTTTCCGCAACAACACCTACTCCCTCACCGCTGCCGGCGAAGTGCTCCACCCCGTCGACCGCCTTTTTGAGATCACCGAAGCCGGCGCGCCCGATGCCGAAGGCCACCGCACCTACCTGCTGCGCAAATCGCCCTCCGTCACCAACGCCGAGCTCCTCCGCCACCTCGCCGCCCAAGTCGAACCCATCGCCTTCGCCGAACACCTGCCCACCATGCGCGACATCTTCGTGCGCACCGTCGGCACCGACCTCTCCACCCCCTCAGCCCCCGACCATGAATAAGATACTCCTCATCATCCGCCGCGAGTTTCTCACTCGCGTGCGCAAGACCTCCTTCATCGTACTCACCCTCCTCATGCCCTTCCTCTTCGTGGGCATCATCGCGACGCCCGTTCTGCTGAGTCGCATCGGCAATGACGAGACGGCACGCAACATCGCGCTCATCGATCCCACCGGTCGCTATGCCGCGGCCTTCAAACCCGATGCGCGCTTCTCGCTCACCGTCGACAGCGTGTTGCGTCCCGGCTACAAAGCCGCCGACAGCCCCTACGAAGCCGTGGTCGAGATTCGCGGCGACCTCTCCCGGCACCCCGATGCACTGAGCATCTCCGGCGCCAAGGAAGTGCAGCCCGACCTCATCGACTATGTGGAAAACAACCTCGACGAAGCCGTGCGCCAAGAGAAACTCCAACACTACAACATTCCGCAGCTCAATGTCATCGTCTCCGACATGCAGCGCAATGTGAAAGCCCACACCAACAAGTGGGATGCCAACGGCCGCGACACCACCTCATCGACCGACCTCGCTCGCGGCATCGGTCTCCTCACCACCATGCTCATCTACCTTTTCGTCATGTCCTACGGCATGATGGTGCTCCAAGGCGTGCTCGAAGAGAAAACCAACCGCATCATGGAAATCATGGTGTCGAGCGTCCGCCCCTTCCAACTCATGATGGGCAAAATCATCGGTATCGCCCTCGTCGGCATCACCCAGCTGGCCATTTGGGGTACACTCATCACCCTGCTGCTCACGGTGGGTAGCGTCCTTTTCGGTTTCTCCGCCGACGGAGGAGCCACGGCCACCCATGCCGCTCTCGCCGGCGCACAACTCCAAAGCACGATGCCCGCCCTACCCGAGGACATCAACCAAGCCCTCACCGCAGCGCTCAATCTCCCCCTCCTCGAAATCCTCATTTGCTTCGTCCTCTACTTCATCGGCGGCTACCTCCTCTTTGCCTCCTTCCTCGCCGCCGTCGGTTCGGCCGTCAACAGTCAGGAAGACTCCGTTCAGTTCACCCTTCCCGTCACCCTCCTGCTCATCTTCGGCATGTATGCCGCCATCGGCAGCAGTAGCAACACCGATGGTCCCTTGGCCTTTTGGACTTCGCTCTTCCCCCTCACCTCCCCCATCGTCATGATGGTGCGCATCCCCTTCGGTGTCCCCCTTTGGCAAGAAGTGCTCAGCCTCACACTCCTCTACGCCTCGGCCTTCGGCATGACGTGGCTCGCCGGCAAGATTTATCGCGTCGGCATTCTCATGTACGGTAAGAAACCTACCATACGCGAAATCCTGAAATGGGTTCGCTATCGTTGAACGCAATGACTGCAACGTACTGCCAGTCTAAACTCTACCAATAAACATCCCCCGCCGATGAAATGATTTCATCGGCGGGGGATTTCGTTACAGCACACGATACAAACGGCATGAAGATAACAGCTCTCTCATTTGGAAGAACAACAAGAATTGAGTATTCGTCGACCGAATAAAAGATTTCCGTTATCTTTGCAGTGTAATCAGTGTTCATGTGGAATAGTAACTATTTGGATATCAGTTATAAAGTTACGAATTTCTTGCCACGTGAACAAGTTTCCCACCGATTAAGTTACTTAGTCGGTGGGATTATTTTTAGAGGAAATGCTTAGACCGAACTCAGGTCTCATAGGTCTTCAGTGATGGTTTCCATCGAGTTATAGTCCTACTCCAGACCATCGATAATCTTTTGAATATGTGGAGAAACCTTATACTCTGCCTGCTGCAGGTATGGAGCATAATGTGCTAGCATGGCGTCTGAGAATTGTAGATTAGCAATGTCAAGTTTCCGTTTGATGAGCCAATATCTGTAGAGAGCAAATGCCTCCACAGGGAATAAGCTCCATGTGGGATCGAAAGGGTTGGCTATGAAAGAATCAATATGGTAAGTCTTTAGGTGATATGTCATCAGATCGTCTAGCAAATCCTCCACCTCTTCTGCAGAGCAGGTAGCAGCATTTGCTAGCACCTTGTCGTAGGGTGCTATGGGTACGTCTTCCTTCTTCCCCCAAATGATGCCTTTCCTTGTGAGAATATCTTGATAAAGAAATGTCGCAAGGGGAAGGGTGGTAACGTGTAGCTTAAACTGGTTGCGCGTTTTATAGTTCAAAGCCTCTGTGGTAACGTCTACGATCCGTTCTTTAAGCATGTCATCTGCAAACATCGCCATAGCAAGTAGAAAGCCCGGCAAAGTAGTAAGTTCCGATGATAACGTGAATTTCTTTTCTGCTCTCAGCTCTTCATCCTTTTTCCACATAGACCAATATGCAATGTACTGGATATGGAGAGCATCTACCATTCTTTGGAAAAGCTCAGGACTAGGATTGTGCCAAAATTGCAGTTGACACAAGTCAGACTCCGTTTGGGCAACAGTATTTAACTGGATAAAATTCCATTTCTCCAAAGATGGATTTGCTAAACGCTCCAAATACTCCGCCTCGTGAGTGTAGTCCTTCAAGTATGAGAAGACTTTGTCAATGCGTTTTGTGTACTCTGCTCTCGTTCGCTTTTTCATATGCTAATGCCATTTATGTTCTGTATGGGAGGCTGCATACAGCCGTCCTTTTGCTCTTCGTTGTATCGTTACGTGCATTACCTTAAGATTTGCAAGAATATCCTCCAATTGGGTTGATGTTTTTTCCTCAAAAGTTACTCAAGGGTTGTTAGTATTTTTTTATACCTATCTTTTAGATATTCACTTTTTGTTTCACTATATTTCAAACTGAAGTATTGAATCAATTCTGACTTATACATCATAGGTACAAAGTAAATGTATTCTTCTACCAAGTCAATAAAGTATTCCGCAGAAGTCTTTTTAGGAGAGAGTTTAGGTATACTCATAAAATAGGCCCATTTATTCGGGAATTCCTCAAACATTTTCATCTTAGGGAGATGAAATGCTACAAAAAGAGCTACTCCCTTTCTTTGAATATTCGCTAACATAAGGCGATATATTTCCTCACTCTCAGGAAGCTTATACCTCCACATCATCATTCCAAGAGCAGATACTATACAGCGATTGATTTTACTGTTTTCCGCATACTTATTTGCTATTTGCACCAAAACACCCGCAAATTGAACATCTCTAAAAAGCTCCGTATAATAAGAAGACATTTCTTGCCTAGGCTGTTTCTCAAAATCAACAAGAAGCTTTTCGATCTCTTCGCTTGTTTGAATTTCCCAATTCTCAATATGATGCTTCAGTTCGATTATTTTATCAACTCGAAGCTTAGTTTTGCTGTTCATATTTCTAGTGAGTATTATTTATCATATGTCCTTTGGAATCAACTTCTGCTGTTTTTCCCTGACTCATTTTTAACTCAATGTCATCTTTAGATATAAAAGTTCTTCCATCTTTGACATTGTTGGGGTCATATAAATGATAGAAGCCACCATCAATCGTTTCATTTATCAGTGAGATAGGTCATTCCCTCTATAAATAGCGAGATGGTAAAGGAAATATATCTTGATTATCTGGATAATTTTCTATATTGCTAGACAGCCAGAGTTCAAAGATTTTGTAATCATCAAAGAAACCAGATATATACCCTCGCTTTAGTAAGTCTATATAGTCTTTTTGAGGAACTACCAAAGGATTTCCGTTTCTCATTACTCTTGATTGTCTAATAAAAAGTTCTTTATTGTATGATAAGAAAATCGCTAAATCTGGATATATTATATTTTCTTTCCCCAAATCAACTTGCCCTATCAGTTTCCAAATCTTCTTTCTTATGGCTGTTTCTATACAGGATTTATAAGTCTTAAACCCAACAGAAAGAAGCTCATCCGTATTAGCTGTCTTTTCCGAGAGGTAATCAAAAATACCAAACTCGTATTGCCTTACCCTACATACATAAGTAAACATCCCATTGGGGAGCGAGATTTCATAGATTTTTCCGTATTTTTTTGCACCCTTGTCCATATTGATTGTTTTCAATGTGATTTTTTTTGACAAATTATTATCAAGTAGTCCCGTTTTGTTGTTTTCGGGATTAGCAAAGACCACTTCGTATCCGTCACAGCCGGCATAGGAGAGTCTTCGGTGGCACGGCACTAGCAAGACCTGCTTGAAGAGATTCCAGCTGCGCCTTCTTCTCCTCAAACAAGTCACCAAAGCTTTTACTCGGCTTGTGCGTCGCCAATGAGCTGGCGGCGTCGTGCGCTATGCCGCCTATGCACTTGCTCATGATAGATTATACCCGCTAACTTGTTATAAAAGCAGAAACATCATCCAATGAATCCTTAATTCTTCCCTTTAAATTAGGGCGTATTTCTGATATGTATTGAAAGACCTTATGTACACGCGGCAAATCGATATTCTGATGTATTCTAGCAATATGGCCAATACATGTAATAGAAAGTCCAGCTATACTATCATTCTGATCTAGAGCATACTTCAGATACAACTCCTGTAACCATCTCCAATCCTCTATATCACTCAAGGCGGATAATAATATTCTACATTTTTCCATATAGCTCATAGTACTACTATCCATAGCCAAGAGTATTTCTTCTTTTAAGTGATCCATCTTAATGAAACTCTTTAATTTTCCCCTTTTTATCAACTAACCCTACATCTTGGAGTGCTTTCCTCTAGGAGGCTTATTCATTTCAGGATACATTGATTTATCTAAATTATTGCTGTCCGGTAAAAGTTTTACACGGCGATAAATAAGGCTGAAACCCTCTTGCAGGATTTCTGCCTCTTTTGTTACTTTGCTTGTTGCAAAATAAACACTAGTAACATGAGCAAAAGTACATATTTTACCGGACATCCGGTCTATAGTCAGGTCATAAAATTGCTCGACAAGGCCGTAGAGTCAACCGGCAAGTGCAAAATTAGACTATTCTTTTGTAGAACTCTGCTTTTGGTGTTTCAAACTTTAGTTTTTGCCTGGGTCTATTGTTGATTTTCTTCTGTATACTCGCCATCTTTTTATCGGTAAGATTATCGAAGTTGGTGTGCTTTGGAATATATTGTCTGATGACCTGAGTTCGGTCTAAGCAATTCTCCTTTCTCTTTCGATGATTTCTATTATTGCCGTTTTGAAGTTTACCGGACAGCAATAATTCAAAAACAATGTCACACGCTAAAGGCACGTATACTGGCACCGGGACGCTTTATGCAAGAGGTGTTTCATTGGAAGATTTTCTAAGCAGTGACATAGAACTCCTACTGGAATATTTTTTTCACAGTCCGGTAACCCCAGCCCTCTCTCCCACCCTCAGAAAAGCCCTCACGCGCGTTACGCGCGCGTCCGGCGTTTTTCGTTTTTTGTGTTCACCGCTTCACCATTTCGCTACAAACTGCTCATGATCAACGTATTGCGTGTGAAGGCTTCACCTTCATAGCCTTCACCGAAAGTTCACCGATCTCTTCACCACAACACACTCATTACGAAATAGTTAGAAGCGAGGTGAAGGGTGAACATTGAAAATCGAAACTCGGTGAAGTGCGCATACGCGATCGCGACGTGTGCGTAGGGGCGTGTCCGCGAGATGAAAACACAGCGGCGGGTGAAGGTGAAAATCGAGAGGGCGAGACGAAAGGACGAGAAGTGCGGAACGAGTCGTTCGGCTGCCGCGACGGAGGGCGAACTCGGTGAGGGCGCTCGAAAAAGTGCGCAACAAAGACGAAAAAGTTCCCATGTTTTGTGACGAACCTCCCCACTTTTTCGAAAAAGACGTCGCGTTTTCGCAGCGGTTTTTCAGTCGGCACGACAAAGTGCAGTGCCTTTTCACGAAGTTCTGCACAAAGCGCAAGGCGGGGCAGCGAAATTCATTACATTTCGTTGGCACTTCCACCAAAATCCTTTATTTTTGCAGGAAAACATTTGCTGCGGCGGCCACCTTGTGCCGCCCTTCCCCACCGATATGAAGAAACTGCTGTCTCTCCCCCCCAATGTCGTGGACTGTTTCCACACGGTCAGCGACCTGCCCACGGCTGAATATTTCTGCACCTCCGATCCCGTCGACTGCAAACTGGGCAGCGGCGGCGGCACCACGTGGCTGCTCGAAGAAGCCGCCCTCTCCGAGGGGGCCGAAGACTTCGACAAATGGTTGGCGCGCGAAAAGCGCATTCTCCTCCACGCCGGCGGTCAGAGTCGCCGCCTACCGGCTTATGCGGCCTGCGGCAAAGTGCTGCTGCCCGTTCCCGTGTTTCGCTGGGCACGCGGCCAGCGCCTCGATCAGACGCTCCTCTCGCTCCAACTCCCCCTCTACGAACGCATCATGGCGGCCGCTCCCGACAGCCTGCGCACGCTCGTGGCCAGCGGCGACGTCTACATTCGCGCCACCGAGCCCCTCCTGCCGGTGCCCGAAGCCGATGTGGTGTGCTACGGCCTGTGGGCCGATCCCGCTTCGGCGCGCAATCACGGCGTGTTCTTCATGCACCGCGACCACCCCGAGCGTTTGGACTTTATGCTCCAAAAACCGAGCATCGAACAGCAGCACGAGTTGGCCTCCACCCACTTGTCGCTCATGGACTTGGGCATCTGGTTGTTGAGCGACCGCGCCGTTTCGCTCCTGCGCCGCCGTTCGTTCGGCGAAGGAGGCGACCGCGTGGCCTACGATCTCTATTCGCAATTTGGTTGCGCCCTCGGCGCGAACCCCACCGCCGACGATGAAGAACTGCGCGGCCTCACAGTGGCCGTTCTCCCCCTCACGGGCGGCGAATTCTACCATTTCGGTACCACTCCCGAGATGATCAGTTCCACGGCTGCGCTCCAAAACGTGGTGAAAGACCAGCGCCTCATCCTGCGCCGCGGGGTGAAGAAACACAGCACCATCTTCACGCAAAACGCCCGCGTGGAACAGCAATTCGCTCCCGAACTCCAAAACATTTGGGTCGAAAATAGTCACCTCCCCGCCGGCTGGCAGTTGGAAGGCGACCATGTGCTCACCGGCATTCCCGTGAACGACCGCGCCGTACACTTGCAACGCGGTCAGTGCGTCGATGTCGAAGCCTTCGGCGACAGCCAGTTTGTGCTGCGGCCCTATGGTTTCCACGACGCTTTCCGCGGTGATGTGCACGATGCCGCCACCCATTACCTCGGCCGCCCCGTCGGCGAATGGCTTTCTGCCCGCGGCATTACCGCCGACGAGCTGGGTCGCACCGACGACCTGCAGGCCGCCGCATTGTTCCCCGTCTGCGACACCACCGACGAGTTGTTTGACCTCCTCGCGTGGATGTTGGCCGAACAACCCGACCCGGCGTTGACGGCATTGTGGCGCAGCAAACAGCGTTTGAGCGCCGACGAAATCGCGGCGCGCGCCAATCTCGTGCGCCAAGAACAGCAGCGCCGTGCCTTCCGCCGCGACAACCTGCCGCTGCTCGCCGAGCACTACCAACGCAGCGTGATGTATCAGATCGACCTGCGCGACGCGGCACAGAAATTTGTCAACGCCCACCTCGATCTTCCGCCCGCTTTGGCGGACGAGGCTCCGCTGATGCACCAAATTCGCGACGCCATGTTCCGCGCACAGGTGCACCGCCTGCGCAGTGAGGACGGCGACAGTGACGAAACGCGCGCCTTCTCGCTCCTGCGCGACGGCTTGACGCAATCGGCGCGCGGCGATCTCCAATTGCCTCGCCTCGATGTCTACCGCGATCAAATCGTTTGGGGACGCTCGGCCGTGCGCATCGACGTGGCCGGCGGCTGGACGGACACACCGCCCTACTGTCTGAACTCGGGCGGTAATGTGGTGAACTTGGCCATCGAGCTCAACGGACAACAGCCCTTGCAAGTCTATGTGAAGTCGACGCAAGAACCGCAGATCGTGTGCCGCAGCATCGACCTCGGTGCGATGGAGGTGATCACCACCTACGAAGAGTTGGCGCAGTTCAACAAAGTGGGCTCGCCCTTCTCCATTCCCAAAGCCGCCCTCGCGCTCTGCGGTTTCCTCCCGCAGTTTGCCGCCGAACCGCACCGCACCCTCCGCGACTGCCTCAACGCTTTCGGCGGCGGTATCGAAATCACGTTGCTCGCCGCCATCCCCGCCGGCTCGGGACTGGGCACAAGCAGCATTCTTGCCGCCACAGTGCTCGGCGCGCTCTCCGATTTCTGCGGTTTGGGTTGGGATAAATTCACCGTGGGCAACCGCACGCTCATTCTCGAACAACTGCTCACCACGGGCGGCGGCTGGCAAGACCAGTTCGGCGGTGTGCTGCATGGTGTGAAGCTCCTGCAGACGAAAGCCGGCTTCGACCAAACGCCGGTGGCGCGCTGGTTGCCCGACACGCTCTTCATGGCGCCCGAACAGCGCGCCTGCCATTTGCTCTACTACACGGGCATCACGCGCACCGCCAAGAATATTTTGGCAGAAATCGTGCGGGGCATGTTCCTCAACTGCGGCACGCGCTTGCGCCTGCTCGACGAGATGAAGGAGCACGCCATGGACATGTTCGAAGTGTTGCAACAAGGCGATCTCGAACACTACGGCCGTTTGGTGCGCAAGACGTGGCAGCAAAACAAACTCCTCGACACCGGCACGGAACCCGAGATTGTGGCGCAACTTTGCCGCCGCATCGACGACCTCTGCTGGGGCTACAAACTGCCCGGTGCAGGCGGTGGCGGCTACCTCTACATGGTGGCGAAAGATCCCGAGGCGGCCGCGCGCATTCGCACCCTGCTGCTCGAAAATCCCCTCACAGAATCGGCACGCTTTGTCGACATGAAACTTTCGCACAAGGGATTGCAGGTGAGCCGAAGCTAAACTCCGTTTTCAACGCGCCCAACCATCGGCGATTCTCAAAAAAGAATAATAACACAGCCAAAGCACCCTGCCATGAGAGGCTTGGCACACTATTGGCTATAAGCCTACAATAGTTTAGCCAGTCAATATCATTCCATTTACGACGTTCATCACTTATGACAAAAGACCTCATAGACATCATCATCGAAGGTATTCAAGAAAAAAAAGGCCGTGATATCGTTGTGGCCGATTTGCGCAACATCCCGACGGCATCGACCGATGCGTTTGTGATTTGCACAGCCGGTTCGCCGGCGCAGGCCGACAGTATTGTCGACAGCATCGAGAACATGGCGAGAACGCGCATGGGCGAACACCCCGCCGCCATCGCCGGCCGCACCAATTCCCAGTGGATCGCGATGGATTTCGGCAATGTCATGGCACACATCTTCCTGCCCGACACGCGCGAATACTACGATCTCGAACACCTTTGGGACGACGCAGCGATCACACAGATCGCTGATCTCGACTAAATACGACACCCCACACACGACCGCGCTTTGCGGCCGTGAACAAATCAGACGCCCATGTCCAAAAAGAACAATACATCTCCGCAGGAGCCCAAGATGCCAAGATTCAACCTGACTTGGTTGTATTTTTCCATCATCGCCATTATGGCCGGCTTCCTCTGGTTCGGCAACTCCAATCCCGGCAGCTCCTCAAAAGAGGTCAGCTATTCGGAACTCAAACAATACATCGCCAAAGGCTATGGCAATGAAATCATTGTCGACAAAGGCGAAGGACAAATCAGTTTAGCGGTTCGTCCGGAACACATCCGCACGGTTTTTCACCAAAGTGCCGAACAAGTGGGCGCGCAACCCAAGGTGCGTGCCAAATACCCCTCTGCCGATCGGGTAGATGACTACCTCAACTCGATAAAATACAAAGGCAAGGTGACGTATGACGAGACGCACAATTATTTTATGACACTCTTGGGGGCCGTGCTGCCCATCCTCCTCTTTGCCGCCATTTGGTTGTTCGCCTTGCGCGGCATGGGCGGCGCTGCCAATGGCATTTTCGGGGTGGGTAAGAGCAAAGCCAAGGAGTACACCAAAGGCGAAGGCGTGAACATCACCTTCAAGGACGTGGCCGGTCAAGAGGGCGCGAAACAAGAGGTGAAAGAAATTGTGGACTTCCTCAAGAATCCCGATAAATACACCGAGTTGGGCGGTAAAATCCCCAAGGGTGCGCTCCTCGTCGGCCCTCCGGGAACCGGTAAGACCTTGTTGGCGAAAGCCGTTGCGGGCGAAGCCGGCGTACCCTTCTTCTCCATGTCAGGCTCTGACTTCGTCGAGATGTTTGTCGGCGTGGGAGCGAGCCGCGTTCGCGACCTGTTCGAAAAAGCCAAGGAGAAAGCGCCCTCGATCGTGTTCATCGACGAAATTGACGCCGTGGGTCGCGCCCGCTCCAAGGGAGCAAGTTTCGGCGGCAACGACGAACGCGAAAATACCCTCAACCAACTGTTGACGGAAATGGACGGTTTCGGCACGAACTCCGGTGTCATCATTCTCGCCGCGACCAACCGTGTCGACGTGCTCGACCAAGCTTTGCTGCGCGCCGGACGTTTCGACCGTCAAATCTACGTCGATCTCCCCGATCTGCCCGAACGCATTGCGATCTTCAACGTGCATTTGCGTCCCCTCAAGCTGCAACCCGGCTTGGACATCGACCTCCTCGCCCGACAAACGCCGGGCTTCTCGGGCGCCGACATCGCCAACGTCTGCAACGAGGCCGCCCTCATCGCCGCACGCCACAACCGTGAGGCGGTGACAAAGCAAGATTTCCTCGATGCCGTGGATCGTATCATCGGCGGTTTGGAAAAGAAGACGCGCGTCATGACCAATGAGGAAAAACGCGCCATCGCCATCCACGAAGCCGGCCATGCTTCGGTGTCGTGGTTGCTCGAACACGCCAATCCCCTCGTCAAAGTCACCATTGTGCCCCGCGGTCAATCGCTCGGCGCCGCTTGGTATCTGCCGGAAGAGCGCTCCATCACCACCAAGGAGCAAATGCTCGACGAAATCTGCGCAACGCTGGCCGGTCGTGCCGCCGAAGAAGTCTTCCTCGGCCGCATTTCGAGCGGTGCGCTCAACGATTTGGAGCGCGTCACGCAACGTGCCTACGGCATGGTGGCCTATTTGGGCATGAGCGAGAGCTTGCCCAATCTCTCTTACTACTCCAACCAAGAAAGTTTCCAAAAGCCGTATTCCGAAGAGACCGGTCGCCGTATCGATGCGGAAGTGTCGCGCCTCATCAACGAACAATACGAACGCGCCAAGCGCTTGCTCACGGAAAATGCGGCGAAGCACAATGCGCTCGCCGATCTGCTCTGCGAGCACGAGGTGATTTTCGCCGCCGACGTGACCAATATCTTCGGTCCGCGTCCGTGGAAGAGCCGCGCTGAGATCATCATGGAAGAACAACCGCCTGTTCACCAAGAAACACCGGCAGACGCGTCGCTCACATCGACAGAGGCCATGACACCCACCGCCGACTCGGCAACGGAAACCGCAAAATCTGTAGAAGAAAGCGGCAACACTTCCGAAACCTCGGAGACTTCTTCCTCACACCCCGTGGATGCGCCGTTCTCTCCCAACTGATTCATTTCCATCCTCAACATGAACAATCTCGTGCTTCGCGCCATCACCGGCGCGCTCTACGTGGCCGCTCTCGTCGGCTGCACCTTGGGAGGTGAAATCGCGTTCTTCATCTTCTTCACGCTGGTCGGCGCGCTGACCACTTGGGAGTTTATCACCAACGTCAACGCGCACGACGGGGCAACGGCCAACCGCTTCATCGCAACGGCTGCCACGGTGGCATTTATGGTCGCCTTCCGCGAATGTTGCTACCCCGGCCACCTCACCTACGCGCACTTCCTGCCGTTTGTGGCCACCTTGCTCTATCTGCTCATCAGCGAATTGTATCGCAACGAACCGCATCCGCTGAAAAACTGGGCGTACGCCTTCGCTGCACAATTATATATTGCGTTGCCGCTCTCGATGATTTTCCTGCTCGGTGTGCACTATGATCCGGCGGCCGGTACGACGAGCTTCAACGGCTGGTTGCCGCTGTCCGTTTTCTTCTTCCTTTGGACAAGCGACACCGGTGCTTACCTCTGCGGTTCGACCTTCAGCCGGTTCGTTCCCGCCAAACTCTTCCCGCGCATCTCGCCCAACAAATCGTGGATCGGCTCCGTGGGTGGCGGCGTGCTCGTGGTCATTATCGCTCTCGTCCTCAGTCAGGTGCTTCCCGACGTCGCCCTCAGTCCCCTCGGCTGGGTCGGTCTCGGATTGACCGTCTGCGTTTTCGGCACGTGGGGCGATTTGGTAGAAAGTCTTTTCAAGCGCCACCTCGGCATCAAAGACAGCGGTAAGATTCTCCCGGGACACGGCGGCATGCTCGACCGCTTCGACTCGGCACTCCTCGCCATTCCGGCCGCGGTGCTCTATATGCAATTCGTAGCCAAAGCATTTTGATGTTCGTTCCACCTCGCGACGAAATTCATTCTCTCCTTATTGAATAAGCGTGCATTTCTTTGGAATGCACGCTTTCTTTGTTTTCCACCTTCACCGCGACGACAGCACCGAACCTTCTCCATATCGACCTCCTCTGACCTATGCTTTTGCTATTTGGTGGGGGCAATTCTTGGTAAATCCAAAGAAAAAACTTACTTTTGTCGAATAAGTACCCCATCCCTTTCCCTATGTCAGATCCCGGTTCCCCTCTCACTTCCACTGCCGCCCGACAACCCCACTGGTTCATTCTCTGTGGAGCCCGTATGTGGGAAGAACAGGCGCGCGAACTCCTGACAGCCCGCGGTTTTCGCGCATTTGTGCCGCTGCGTCCTGCATCGCGCATGAGCAAGACAGGGAAAGTGGTGCTGCGTCCGCAACCTCTGCTCGCCGGTTGGGTCTTCGTCTACGCCACTTGGCAAGAACTCGAAGATTTCAAGCAGTTTGTGCAACACCGTCACGGGAAGAAACTCTACTTCCACGTGCGTCGCCAAACCTTGCAGCCGGTGGCCGGCTCCGGTCGCACCACACCCATCACGCGCAACCGCATCACTCTCATCAACGAGGCGGAGATGGAGCGTTTCATCACCTTCTGCACCGCCGCACAAGACGATTTGCGTTTCTTCACTCCCGAAGAAGTGAAACTCAAAGCCGGCGATCGCGTGCGCGTCATCGGCGGCCCATTCAACGGACAAGAGGGCTATTTCCTGAAAACAGCGGGCAAGCGCTCAAAAAGTCTCGTCATCGAACTCCCCGGCTGCCTCTTGGCTGCCACCACCACCGTTCTTCCCGAACTGGTTCAAGTGATCGAACGCCGGAAAGACTGAATGCAACAGAAAATAGCGCACTCCCCTTCAAAAGCGCACAAGTTGTAGCCAAGCCTACTCGACTCTCAAGCAAAAGCACTCCACTTTTGAGTAAAAACCTCTCGACTTTAAGCAAAAGTAGTCTACTATCGGGCAAAACGTCCCACCTTTTAGCATAACATCATCACCATGAAAGGAATTGTCCTTGCCGGAGGTAGCGGCACGCGCCTCTATCCCATCACCAAAGGGATCAGCAAACAGCTGCTTCCCATCTTCGACAAACCGATGGTCTACTATCCCATCTCGGTACTGATGCTCGCCGGCATACGGGATATTCTCATCATCTCCACCCCCCACGACCTGCCCGGTTTTCGCCGCCTCTTGGGTGACGGTTCCGACTTCGGGGTGAAATTCACCTATGCCGAACAACCCTCGCCCGACGGTCTGGCACAAGCCTTCCTTATCGGTCGCGAATTCATCGGCGAGGACAGCGTCTGTCTCGTGCTCGGCGACAACATTTTCCACGGCGCCGGCTTCAGCGGCATGCTCCAATCGGCCGTCGCCACCGCAGAACAGGACGACAAAGCCACGGTGTTCGGCTACCGCGTCAACGACCCCGAACGCTACGGCGTGGCCGCCTTCGACGCCGAGGGCAACTGCACTTCCATCGAAGAGAAACCCGAGCAACCGAAATCCAACTATGCCGTGGTCGGTCTTTATTTCTATCCGAACTCCGTGGTCGACATCGCCGCCGGCATCCGCCCCTCGGCACGCGGCGAACTGGAAATCACCACCGTGAACCAAGAATATCTCGAACGCGGGCAACTCAAAGTGCAAACCCTCGGTCGCGGTTTCGCTTGGCTCGACACCGGCACCCACGAGTCGCTCTCCGAAGCCTCCACCTACATCGAAGTGCTCGAAAAGCGCCAAGGCTTGAAAGTGGCCTGCCTCGAAGACATCGCCTACACCCAAGGTTGGCTCACGGCCGACGACCTGCGTCGCATCGCCGAACCCATGCGCAAAAACCAATATGGGCAGTACCTTCTCAAGCGTGCCGCCGAACAACAATAAAAAACGGAGTTCTCTCCTTTTCAACCGCCTAGGAGGCAGTGCCCATCGCCGCCACAGCGCAATATCCCGCAACGCCCTGTGGCTACATGCCAACAGCGCTTCACACCGCCCCCCTTTCCCCAACAATGAACGTCATTTCCACCTCGCTCGAAGGAGTCGTCATCCTCGAACCCCGTGTATTCGAAGACGCGCGCGGCTATTTCTTCGAATCATTCTCCCAACGCGAATTTGACGAAAAAGTTCGCCCCATCCGCTTTGTCCAAGACAACGAATCGCGCTCCACACGCGGTGTCATGCGCGGTCTCCACTATCAGCGCATGCCCCACACGCAGAGCAAACTCGTGCGCTGCACCCAAGGCTGTGTGGTCGATGTCGCCGTAGACATCCGCCACGGTAGTCCCACTTTCGGACAACATGTGGCCGTCGAACTCTCCGCCGAAAACCATCGTCAGCTCTTCATTCCGCGCGGATTCGCTCACGGTTTTGCCGTGCTCAGCGACATCGCCGTGTTCGAATACAAGTGCGACAATTTCTACGCCCCCGAATCGGATGCCGGCATCTCCTTGCTCGACGAACGCCTCGACATCGACTGGCGTATGCCCGTTGCCGACGCCCTGCTCAGCGAAAAAGATCTGCACCATCCCCTCTTTGACGAAGCCCCCGCCGACTTCCACATCGACGATCGACTCTATTGAATCCCATCCCCCCATGCAAATTCTCGTCACCGGCGCGAGCGGTCAACTCGGCAGCGAAATTCGTCGCCTCTCCGCCGCCGCGTCGCACACCTTTCACTTCACCGATGTCGCCGCACAAGCCGACCCGCTCACGCTGCCCCTCGACATCACCGACCGCGAAGCCATTCTTCACTTCGTGAACGACAATGCCATCGACTGCATCATCAACTGCGCCGCCTACACCAACGTCGACGCCGCTGAAAATGATCCCGAGCGTTGCGATCTCATCAACCACCTTGCCGTAGAAAATCTCGCACTCGCCGCGCACGCGGCCGATGCCTGGTTGGTGCACATCTCCACCGACTACGTGTTCGGTGCCGAACCCTACAACACCCCCTGCCGCGAAGACCAGCAAGGCACACCCACCGGCGTGTACGGCGCCACGAAACTCCGCGGCGAACAAGCCATTCGCCGCGTCGACTGCAAGCACCTCATCTTCCGCACCGCCTGGCTCTACAGTCCCTATGGCAAGAACTTCGCCAAGACCATGCTCCAACTCACCGGCAGCCGCCCCGAGGTGAAAGTCGTCATCGACCAGTGTGGCACCCCCACCGCAGCTGCCGATCTGGCCGGCGCCCTCCTCACGATCCTTTCCCGACCGCTGACGGCCGACCACATCGGCACCTACCACTATTCAGACGAAGGCGTTTGCTCGTGGTACGACTTCGCCGTGGCCGTGGCGCGCGAAGCCGGTCACACCGACTGCCGCGTGCTGCCCTGCCGCTCCTCCGAATATCCCAGTCCCGTGCAGCGTCCGGCCTACAGCGTACTCGACAAAACGAAGGTGAAAACCACCTTCGGCCTCGAAATCCCCTATTGGCTCGACAGTCTGCGCACCTGCATCGCCCGTCTGCGCGATAGCGAAACGGTCTAACCCTTGCTTTCAGCCCCAACACCCCACGCTATGCACACCATCGTCATCACCGGCGGCGCCGGTTTCATCGGCAACCACGTCGTGCGCCGTTTTGTTCAGCAATATCCCGACTACCATATCATCTGCCTCGACGTACTCACCTACGCCGGCAACTTGGCCAACCTCGCCGACGTGGAAAACACGCCGAACTATGAGTTTGCCCGCCTCGACATCTGCGACTACGCCGCCGTGCGCCGTCTGCTCGAAGAGAAGCACGTCGACGGCATCATTCACCTCGCCGCCGAAAGTCACGTCGATCGCTCCATCAAAGATCCGATGTGCTTCGCCCGCACCAATGTGATGGGCACCCTCAGCCTGCTGCAGGCTGCCCGCGACTATTGGGAGTCGCTGCCCGAACGCTACGAAGGCAAGCGCTTCTACCACATCTCCACCGACGAAGTGTACGGTGCCCTTGACATCACGCGCCCCGGCGACACCGCCCCCTACGGCGACGACTTCTTTGTCGAAACCACCCCCTACAGCCCCCACTCCCCCTACTCGGCGTCGAAAGCCTCGAGCGACCACTTCGTGCGCGCCTACCACGACACCTACGGCATGCCGACGCTCATCAGCAACTGTTCGAACAACTACGGCCCCAACCAGTTCCCCGAGAAGCTCATTCCGCTGCTCATCAACAACATTCGCCACCGCCGTCCCCTCCCCGTCTACGGCAAGGGCGAAAACGTACGCGACTGGCTCTATGTCGTGGATCACGCTCGCGCCATCGACCTCATCTATCACAAGGGCGCCGTGGCCGACACCTATAATATCGGCGGTTTCAACGAATGGCGCAACATCGACATCGTACGCCTCGTGGTGCGCACCGTCGATCGCCTGCTCGGCCGCCCCGAGGACGCCGATCTCGACCTCATCACCTACGTCACTGACCGCGCCGGCCACGACTTGCGCTACGCCATCGACTCCACAAAACTCAAAAACGAACTGGGTTGGGAACCCTCCCTCCAATTTGAACAAGGCATCGAGGAAACCGTGCGCTGGTATCTCGACAACCAAGACTGGATGGATCGCATCACCTCGGGCGACTACCTGCGCTACTACGAAGACATGTACGCCGGTCGTTGACGTCTCAGCCGCCCCTTCGCCTTTCAGCCCCTTTTCCACACAGCGAGTGGGAAGTAAATGACAACTAAACTTGCCATTTACTTCCCTCTTTTTTTTGGTCGTTCGTGGAATTTGCTTTATATTTGCGCACACGAACAAACAATATAACACCATATCCATGAAGTTATTTACGCAATTTGCACTGCTCTGCTGCCTCGGCCTCCCGCTTTCAGCACAAGCCCAAAGTGGTTTCAGCCTCCAACAGCAGACCCTTCCCAACCCGGACAACGAACCGGTTCCCGTACACCCCGTGCCCTCCCCTCGCCAGCTCAAGTGGCAGGAAACAGAGTTCTATGCCTTCTTCCACTACGGCATGAACACCTACACCGGTTTGGAATGGGGTAAAGGTAATGAAGACGTAAATCGTTTCGCCCCCACCCAAGTGCCCAACCCCGAGCAGTGGCTTCAGGCCGCCAAAGACGCCGGCATGCGCGGTGGTATCGCGGTGATCAAGCACCACGACGGCTTCTGCCTCTGGCCCACCGCCACCACCAATCACAACGCTACGGCCTCTTCCAACGTCAACGCCAAGAAGACCAACATTCCCCGCGACTTCGCCGATGCCGCGCGCAAGCTCGACATGAAATATGGCTTCTACATCTCGCCTTGGGATCGCAACTCGGCTCTCTACGGCACCGACCGCTATGTAAAAGAGGTGTTCTTGCGCCAATGTCTCGAAGCCGCACAATACGGCAAAGACCAATTTGAAATGTGGTTTGACGGCGCCAACGGCGGCGACGGCTACTACGGTGGCCAAAACAAGACCATCAACGTCGGCGACGCCAATGTATACTACGACGTGCCCAACCTCCGCGACTCCGTCCACAAGATCCTCCCCGACTGCGTGATGTGGGGTGTCGGCGGCGAAGCTCGCTGGATCGGTAACGAACAAGGCTGGGCCGGTGAAACCAACTGGTGCATGGGCGACGGCACAAGCGGCAACATCAACGGCTGGTACTGGCATCCCGGTGAGAGCGACGCCAAAGCCACCAACCTGGGTTGGTTCTGGCACAACGGCGAAAGCCCCGCCTCGGCCGAACGCCTCTTCCAGATGTATCTCGAAACGGTAGGTCGCAACGCCACGCTCATCCTCAACCTCCCGCCCGACCAATCGGGTTCACTGCCCAACGCCACCGTTAGAACGATGAAGCAACTCGGCAATTACATCAGCGAGCGCTTCAAGACCAACCTCGCCAAGACGGCCACCGTGGTCGCCAGCGAAACGCGCACCCCCGGCGCCGGTCGCAACTATGACGTGAAGAACCTCTTCGACGGTAGCACCACGACCTACTGGGCCACGAACGACGGCACGAAGCAAGCCACCCTCACCTTCACTTGGGACAGCCCCCAAACTCTGCGCTACGTCGATCTCATGGAACTTGTCGCCAAGGGACAACGCGTCAAGAAGTTCAAGATCGAAGTCACCGAAGACGGCACCACGTGGAAACCCACGGGCGGCAACATCGCCACGACCACCATCGGCTACAAGCGCATCATCCCCCTCAACGGTAGCACCGAGCACAGCTACGACCGTGGCACCAATGCCGTCGGTCTGCGCATCACAATCGAAGATGCCAAGGCTTGCCCCTTGCTCAAGAGCGTAGCCATCTATTAATCTGTAAAGCCCACCCACAATGAAATTCAAACATATCCTCCCCGTGGCTGCCCTGGCTTTGCCGATGGCCGCCTCCGCACAAAACGTCTACCTCCCCACCCTCGATTTCGAACAGACCACATGGAAAGCCCTCGGTGTGTTCGACACGTGGGAGGCCTCTCCCTTCCGCACCGGTGCCCTCACCGGCAACTGTGCCCTGCTCGACAACCCCACCACGAGCGAACTCAATCCCATCGACGGCACGCCCGTCAACAGTTCGGCCAAAGTGCTCGCCGTGCAGCGCTCACGCTACGGTTCGAACACCTTCGGCGCTCGCATCACCCTCAACGAGCCCTTCGACCTCACCGCCACGCCCAAATACGTCCACGCCTGGATCCACACGCCCAAAGCCGGACGTGCCATGATCATCGGCCTCGGTAAGCGCAAAGACCGTCCCGGTCAAAGCGACGACATCGTGCAGTTTGCTCAAATCACGGGTTCAGCGCTCGAAGCCAACCAATGGCAGGAAGTCGTGCTTCCCGCCGCCGGCAACGAAGGCGTGCAGATTCACAGCCTCCTCATCGTGCCCCACTGCGAAAGCCCGCACGATCTCACCGAAGACTTTGCCGCCTACATCGACAATGTCAGCGTCAACGACAGCCCCACCCCGTCGCTCATCACGGGCTATTATCCCACCGCTGTCGACAAGAAGCAAGCCTACACCCGCAACGATCGTCATCTCGACGCCGTTCGTCTCACGGTGGACGGCAAGACGCAGGCCTACAACGTACCCACGCCGCGCACGGTCTACACCAACGCCGGCGCCGCAGCCCTCTTCGCCAAGCCCGGCGACGTCGTGACGCCCTCGGTTTCCTACACCGGCACTTGGATGCACAGCTACGTCTACCTCGACAAGAACCAAGACGGACAATTCGATCCGCAAACCGAACTCGTCAGCTACTCCTACTATCAAGGTAAGAACAGCGAAGGTCAAGCTGTGAGCAACGGCAACACCATCCAGCCGCGTCCCTTCACCATCCCCGCCGACCTCGCCCCCGGCATCTACCGCCTGCGCTACAAAGTAGACTGGGACAACAACGATCCCCTCGGCTCGGGCGACGTGCTCAAACACGGCGGTGCCTTCGTCGACATCCGCCTCAACGTCCACGGCAGTACGGCCATCTTGCGCCAGCAAAACCTCAACGGTGAAATCATCACACCCACAGGTGCCAAGCTCGAAAGCTACCAAGCGCCCTTCGGTCAGCCCTTCACCGTGAAGATGAACCCTGCCGACGGCTTCGAATACGCCGGTATGATCGTGAAGCATGGTTATCGCCTCACCGCCGACAGCCTCTCGAAAGACAACGTGCAATGGGAAACCATCCGTGTGCCGCGCAGCATCTTCAAGGCCGACAACACCTTCACCCTCCCGGCAGAGTGGATGGATGGCGAGATACTCCTCCAAGGTCTCTTCATCGAAAACGGCAAGTACCAACCCGAACCCGCTCCTCAGTGGTATTCGCGTTTCACCCCCGGTGAGATCGTCAATGGCAAGTTCGCCACCGGTTCACAGTGGTACTCCATGCAGATCGGTCAACAGGGCTACGTCCTCAAAGCCGACGGCACGCAGAAGACCCTCGAGCTCGCCGACACCGAAGTAAACCCCGAAGATGGGAAACAACTCTGGTGCTTCGTGGGCAACAACGCCGAAGGCTTTCGCATCTACAACCTCGCAGCCGGCACGGGCTATGTCCTCGCCGCGCCCACCAACATGGGCAACGACAAAGGCGGTAGCTCCTTTCCCACCCTGCAACCCGTAGGATCCATTCCCCAAGGCTATTCGGCTGTTTGGCGTTTCTCCGACTCTAACGACCTCGGCAAGAGCGGTCCCGCCTACGCTTACATGTACGAAGATGGTATCCCCGCCAACAAAGTGAACAACCGCAATAACAAGTTCGCCTTCTGGAACGGCGGTGCCGACAAGGGTTCGACCCTCACCATTCTGCCCGTCACCTCCAACCTCACCACGAGCGTTGCCTCCGTCGCTACGCAAAACGTGGTCAGCGGTCCGGCCTATGACCTCGCCGGTCGCCGTGTGGCACAAAACACCCGCGGTGTCCTCGTGCAGAAAGGCAAAGTAGTCGTTCGCTGATTCCAAAAGTCCTTTCGCGGCGCACATGCGCCCACTCATTCCCCAAGCGGGCAGCCACTGCAAAGTGACTGCCCGCTTTTGTTGTGTGTTGTGCCCTTTTATTGGAGTCATCGCCAATAGGAACGCTTACCAACTCAGATATTGTTTTGAAAACGGGTATAAGCTCCAAAGTTCTCATGTTTGTGGTGAAATAAAAAATCAAACAAAGACCAATGGTCGCCGCAACAAATTGAAAATACAAACAAACTCATCAAACAGTATATTCCCAAACAAGTCAACTCCGGTGATTTCACCGATAAAAAGTTGGCGAGCATACAGCAGAAAATCAACCGTAGCCCCGGACAAAAGCTAAAGTTTGAAGCACCAAAAGCAGAGTTCTTCAAACGAATAGCCTAATTTTGCACTTGCCGGTTGACTCTACAAGGGTATTTCCCGGAGGAAGGCTAATTAGAACGGATACGAAGCGACCTGTGCCAATCCCGAAAACAACAAAACGGGGGTACTTGACGACAATTTACCAAAATCCCATCAAAAAACAATATGGACAAGGGCGCAAAGAAATATGGCAACATCTATGAAATACCACTACCCAATGGGAAATTTACCTATATATGCAGGATAAAGCCATGCCAGTTTGGCGTTTTTGATTATTTCTCCGAAAAGACAGCCAACCCCGATGAGCTTCTGTCTGTTGGGTTTAAGACTTACAAATCCTGTATAGAAACAGCCATAAGAAAGAAGATCTGGAAACAAATAGGACAAGTCGATTTAGAGAAAGAAAATATAACATTTCCGGATTTAGCGATTTTCTTGTCCTACAATAAAGAACTCTTCATTAGACAATCAAGAGTAATAAGAAACGAGAATTTTTCAACAGTGCCTCAAAAAGATTACATAGACCTACTAAAACGAGGATATATCTATGGCTTCTTTGACGACTACAAAATCTTTGAACGCTGGCTGTCTAGTAATATAGAACATTATCCAGACAATCAAGATATATTTCCTTTACCCTCTCTGACCTGAGTTCGGTCGAAGTATGCTCCTTCCACTTTCGATGATTGCACCGATAAAAAGATGGCGAGCACACAGCAGAAAATCGACAGTAGCCCGGGACAAAACTAAAGTTTGCCCCCCTAAGCAGAGTACGACAAAGGGATTGTCAAATTTCGTACTTTCCGGTTGACTCTACGTAGCACTTAAACCAACAACATGTTTAGTTTTTTCAGAAAAAGGCCAAGGTTAGATGTTCTCAACGTGATAAGGGAACTCACAACAATCATACCTAGCAAGCATGATGCTATTATAAGGCAAATAGAGGAAGGCATAGTTGTAGGCTTCATCTTGGAAGAAGATGCCTACCTTAAATTCAAACTAAATCCTTCTATTATAGTTCGCTTTGAAGACCCTACAGGTCGCTACTATTCAATTTCCGGATTTCAGCTTGAATGGGATGATGGTAGCAGGACTTGTTTTGCTCTTCGTGTTGGGTATGGCTTAGTTCTCGGCATAGAACTATCAGATCGCAGTGCCCTCTTCAAGCATCAAAATCAAAGAAGAATAATTCTCACATCTCTGAGGATTACCTATTTTGATTCGTCGGAAAACTCCTTTCTCTCCCCATCAGAAGCAAAGATGTTTAATCCTAACGACTTATATGAAATCGAAATCCAGGGAATCCATCTCCTTCATTTGAAAGATCTTGATGATGGAGATTTTGCTGCTATAGATGAGAAGAAACACATCTATAAGGTGACACATTCTCCCGTTGAACTAACGCCCCTTGATATTATATTAGAGAACATTCCTCAACTATAGTTCGGTGTGATTTTAAGGTTCATCCTACGTTTGGAGTGATACGGCAATCGTGGGGCGCAGATCCCCTTGGCTCAAAGCCCCTTTCATCCCTAAAACCACAAGCCACTTCTCACCCCTCGGTTTGAGCAGGAAGCCGCTTACAGACTTTGGGCCAATCCATGGCCTTCTCCTCCACCCCACACTCATCCTGTGGAATTTCGCCCTCTGTTCAGCAAGTCAAAGATCGTTTGCGTAGATGCATCGGGACGAAGTCCGACGGTGTGCGCTATGATAGACGCCGCTTGGCGGCAGGAAAAAGGAAAGTTGTGTTTTATCAAGCGCAAAGATAAGCACTATATTTCGAATAAGCGAAATTTTTCTGCAACAAAAATCACCTTTCTCTCGAACCTATAGTAAATCACCGAAAACAAGAGGACTTTTTCTCGAAAACGCTCTTGTTTCTTCCATCTTCTCCCCTCTTTTTTGCTAAAGACGCGCAGGCCCTCTCCGACTTCGCCCTTCGTCGTCCCTACGCGCACGTGTAGGTGTACGCTCATGGACACGCCCCGCGCATCGCGCACTCACAGCAGTTTGCAATTCTTGCCTTCACCCTTCACCTTCACCCTTAACCTGCTGATTTTCCACAACTTACGGGTGAAGAAAAAGAGCGTTTTAACACTTCACCGGTGAAGGAAAATCCCCTTTTGCCTTCACCTTTTACATGCTGTAAATCAAAAACTTAGCATCCAAAGGTGAAGAGGTGAAGGCAAAAAACGAAAAACAGCGGACGCGCGCGCTACGCGTGCGCGATGGGGGCAGAAGTGGGAGGCCGGTGCACTTTTGAGAAAGGGTTTCCGGTAGTTGAGATCTCACTCCAAATGTCGGACGAACCTTATTCTTAGAGAAGAGGCTTAGACCGAACTCAGGTAGGAAGGCTTAGCTGCTCACTGGCACAACACATGCATAACACATCGTATAAACAAGAAACTATACAAATTCAGCAATAAAAAAACCGGTCACAGCGTTTATAATTGCATTTTGCCAAACATAAATAACAAAACGTCTAAAACACACACAGAATCCCACTTTTCAAGACAAAAACCACTCAAACGTATAGCAAAACATGACACATTTCAACATTTTGAATTTGACTTCCCTAAAAATGCAAACTTAGAATTAGCATTTCGGACGCTAAAAAGTTAAAACACACCCCCTGTGCTTCATTTTTTAGCGTGTAGCTTTGCCAAAAGTGTGTATAATCCTATATTTGCAAATACATACAATCGCAAGTCACAAAAAAAGGTGGTTCACTTGCTCGGGAGCGCAGCGATTGCTCTCCCTCTGTAACATAGATCAGCAATCCAAATCAACAATAAGATGAACAAGAAGTCAGTCACACTCGGCGTAGCGCTCTTGATGAGCGGCGTAGCGATGGCACAGACGGCCGTGTTGGGTCACGTATCCGACAGCGAAGGCAATCCCATCGTCAACGCAGCAGTACGCATCGGCACCCGTACCGTGGCCCTCACCGACGGTAAAGGTAATTTCTCGTTAGCCAAAGTGCCCGCCGGCACGAAGTCTCTCACGATCGCCTATGTGGGTATGAAACCCCGCACCATGGAGATTAGTAAGAACGGCACGGTGAACGTAGTGCTCGAATGGGACGACTCCAATCTGAACGAAGCGATCGTAGTGGCCTACGGCACGGCGAAGAAAGCCTCGTTCACGGGTTCTGCCGCGACGATGAGCGCGCAGAAGCTCGAAAATCGTCAAGTTGCTGACGTTTCGCGCGCCCTCAACGGCACCGTGGCCGGCGTGCAGACCACCAGCAACAACGGTCAGCCCGGTACCTCCGCCACCATCCGCGTCCGCGGTTTCGGTTCGATCAATGCCGAGATGAACCCCCTCATCGTCCTCGACGGCGTTCCCTACGACGGCGATCTCTCGTCGATCAACCCCAACGACATCGAAAACATCTCGGTACTCAAAGATGCCGCTTCTGCCGCCCTCTACGGTGCGCGCGGTGCCAACGGTGTGATGCTCATCACCACCAAGAAGGGTAAGTCGGGCGATGCCAAAGTGCAGTTCGAAGGCCGCTGGGGTGTAAACTCGCGCGAGATCAGGAACTACGACGTCATCCGCGATCCCAAAGCCTACATGACGCACCTCTACCAAGGCTTCTACAACGAAAACATCTATAACAACGGTCTCACCCCCGCTCAGGCAACGGCCGACGCCAACAAGCGCATCGTCAAGAATCTCGGCTACCCCGTCTTCACCACCCCCAAGGGTGAACAGCTCTTCGACGCCAACGGCACCTTCAACCCCAACGCCACCCTCGGCTACATGGTGCGCGACAAGCAGGGCAACGCCCTCTATTATCTCCGTCCCGACAACTGGGAAGACGAGACCTTCCGTCAGAACACGCGCCAAGAGTACAACCTCAGCGTATCGGGCGGCAACGAGCGCTTCAACTACTACTGGGGCAGCGGTTACCTCAACGACGAAGGTATCATCGACAACTCGGGCTACAAGCGCTACAGCACCCGCCTGAATGTCGACTATCTTGCCAAATCGTGGCTCAAGGTCGGCGCCAACCTCGGCTACGCTTACAGCAACAGCGCCTACCCCGAGTCGCAGACCAACAAAGACGGCACCAGCTCCGCCAACGCCTTCTACGTGGCCAACAGCATGGCGCCTGTCTACCCCATGTATGTGCGCACCCCCGACGGCAACATCATGCACCACCCCACCACGGGACAGCAGATCTTCGACTTCGGCGACGGCCAATACGTGCCTTACAAGCGCAACTTCATGTCGTTGTCTAACCCCGTGGGCGACTTGAAGAACAATGTGCACGAATACCTCATCGACCTCTTCACCGGTCGTTGGTATGCCAACGTGATGCCCCTCAAGGGCTTGACGCTCACCGCTTCTCTGGGTCTCACGGTCGACAACACGCGCGAACACTCCGCCAGATCGTCCCTCATCGGACAATCCGCCAATTACGGTGGTGAGGCTTCGCAAGAGCTCAATCACACCCGCAGCCTCAACCAGCAATATCTCGCCACCTACAAGACCGCTTGGGGTCAGCACAGTGCCGACTTCCTCCTCGGTTTCGAACGCTACGATCGCCATAAAGAAGAATTCAGCGCTACGGGTCAATATCTTTACCGAGACGGTGTGTGGGCGGTCAACAACTCCATCAACCAGCGCAAAGGTTCCGGTCGCTACAACGAATACTCGACCGCCGGTTTCTTCGGTCGTGTCAACTACGACTGGTCAGAAAAGTATTTCGCCAGTTTCAGCTTCCGCCGCGACGGTTCTTCGCGCTTCCATCCCGACCACCGTTGGGGCAACTTCTGGAGCCTTTCGGGGGCATGGGACGTGGCCAAGGAATCGTTCATGAAGCCCTACCGCTGGGTCGACCTCCTCAAGGTGAAGGCCTCGTTCGGTCAGCAGGGTAACGACGACATCGGCAACGACTACGCCTACCTCAACCAATATAAGTTGACGGGCGCCAACAGCAGCCTCAGTGACGCCGACCTCACCTACAAGGGTAACAAGGACCTGACTTGGGAAAAGAGCAACTCGTTCAACGTGGGTGTGGACTTCAGCCTGTGGAACGGCAAACTCTCCGGTTCGGTTGAATTCTTCAATCGCCAAACCACCGACATGCTCTACAACAAGCCCGTCGCGCTCTCCAACGGCTACGCCACGATGCCCATGAACATCGGTTCGATGCGCAACAGCGGTGTGGAAATCGACCTCAGCTCGGTGGTGCTCCACAACAGCCACCTCAAGTGGACGGTTGCCGCCAACGCCACCTTCTTGAACAACAAGATCCTCAAGCTCCACCCCGACTTCGCCAAGGAGGGTATCAAGAACGGTTCGCGCCTCTACCAAGAAGGGCAAAACATGTTCCAACTCAACCTCGTGCAATATGGCGGCGTCGATCCCGTCACCGGTAAGGCCATGTACTGGACGGTGAAGAACAACGAACGCGTCCTCACCGACAGCTACGACGATGCTTACAACAAAGGCCGCCTCGCCATGGGCAACCTCCTGCCCACCGTCACCGGCGGTTTGAGCACCACCCTCGAAGCCTATGGATTCGACCTCTCTGTGTCGGCTTCCTACCAGCTCGGCGGTAAAGTGCTCGACAACGGCTATGCCGCTTTGATGCACGTTGAGACCCAAGATGCCGGTCAGGCTTGGCACAAAGACATCGCCCGCGCTTGGACGCCTCAAAACACCAATACCGACGTGCCGCGTCTCGACGCCGGCGACAGCAATGTCAACGCCACTTCGACCCGCTTCCTCGTGTCGTCCGACTACTTCTCGCTCAACAACGTCACCCTCGGCTACACCCTGCCGCGCCACCTCGTGCGTCACGCCAAACTCAGCGCCGCTCGCCTCTATGCCTCCGCCGACAACGTCGCACTCTTCTCTGCACGTCAAGGCGTCGACCCCCGTCAGAGCCAAATTTACGTCTACGGTAACTCTTACACCGCTGTGCGCACGGTATCCTTCGGTGTGAAACTCACCTTCTAATCCTCCAAACCGATTCACAATGAAATCACTATATCAATGGAGCCGGTTGTCGCTCGGCCTGCTCACTCTCCTCGCCCTCCCCGGCTGCACCGATCTCGACACCGCACCGCAGGGCAACACCGTCACCGAAGACCAGAAAACGGAACTCTATCGCCGTGTGCCCGAGCGTGCCTCGGCCGCTGTCAACGGTATCATGAGTCTCTTCTCTCGCCTGGAAGCCACCACCAAAGGTCACTGTGACTTCGGCTATCCCTCCGTGATGCTCGGCTTTGACTGCCGCGGCACCGACGCCGTCTGCTTCACCTCGGGCTTCAACTGGTTCAGCAGCGAGACCCTCCTCAACGACAACACCGTCATCGACCGCTTCCCCCGCATGGTGTGGAGCAACTGCTACGACCAGATCCGTGCCTGCAACGCCCTGCTCGCCTCGGTCAAGAGCGACGACACCAACCCCATTACGCGCTACAACCGCGCACAGGCTCAGGCCGTTCGCGCCTTCGACTACTTCACCCTCGCCCAGAGCTTCCAGTTCACCTACAAGGGACACGAGCAAGCCAACTGCGTGCCCGTGATCACCGAAGACAACCAAGCCGAATCTGAGAAGAAGGGGCTTCGTCTCTCCACGGTCGAAGAAGTTTACAAGCGCATCAACGACGACCTCGACTCCGCTGCGGTCAACCTCGAAGCCTCCGGCACCGAGCGCAGCGACCGCCGCTACGTCAGCCCCGCCGTCGTCTACGGTCTCCAAGCGCGTGTCGCCCTCGTGCAACAGCGCTGGACCGATGCCGTCGCAGCCGCCGACAAAGCCATTGCCGGCGCAGCCGCCGAAGGCATCGCCCCGGCCTCTCGCGCAGCAGTGAGCAAGCCCACCTTCACCTCCATGAGCGAAAGCAACTGGATGTGGGGTATCAAGATCGAAGAAACCGATCCTGTCGTCTCCTCCGGCATCGTCAACTGGCCCGCGCACATGTGCACCTTCGCCTACGGCTACGTCTTCGTCGGCGCCACCAAGAGCATCAACAGCAAGCTCTACGCCACCATCCCCGCCACCGACGTGCGCAAAGGCTGGTTCCTCGATGAGAAAGGCCAATCCCCCAACCTCTCTGCCGCTCAGCAGAAGTATGTCACCGGCAAAAAAAGAGGGCCTTACACCAACGTGAAGTTCGACTCGTATAAGAGTGAACTTGGTCAGTCGACCAACGCCCAAGACATCCTGCTCATGCGCGTTGAGGAAATGTACCTCATCAAGGCCGAAGCCCTCGCCATGAGCGGCCAACCCGCCGCAGGTACTCAGGTGCTCACCGACTTCGTCAAGACCTACCGCGATCCCGCCTTCACCCTCACCGCCGGCACGGCCGAAGCCGTGCAAGACGCCGTGTGGATGCAGCGCCGCGTAGAACTCTGGGGCGAAGGTCTCTCCTACTTCGATTTGCTCCGCCTCAACAAGGGCATCGACCGCCGCGACGTAGGCTTCGAACAGAGCGCCAACTACAACGTTCCGGCCAACTCTCCCGTGATGATTATCCCCATCCCGCAGAAGGAACGCGAAGCCAACAAGGCCGTGAAAGCCGAAGACTACAACCCCTTGGCCGAGAAGCCCCAAACCGTGCCTCTCACCCAGAAATAAGTTATTCGCGAAAAACTTCCCATTTCTATAAGTGTTTGTTTCGATCCGGGAGCACACGGCCGGTCCGTGTCTCCCGGATCTTTTTTGCCTCGCTCGCAGTGCCCATGTCTCGGTCGGTGGTCACGCCCAACTCCTCTTGCAAATCGAACACAAGAAATAATTTCTATCCCATAGGCAAGTTGTCGCCCTCGCTTCGCCGAACGACAACTTTTGTACCAAACGAAAAAGCGGTATCTTGGACGTAAAAGTCCAAGATACCGCTATGCGTAAAAAGAGAAAATAACGAAATTACCTCCCGTCTCTTCTCCACTTTCTTTTAATGTAGTCTCTTCTTTTCAAGTAGTTCCCCCCTATTCCGGGGTACTTCCGAAAGGCTTCGCTTTCAATCCGCTTTCTTCGTTTCCTAAGGGAACTCTTTATCGCTTTTTCATGTCGTTCTTTCTCTGCGATCTCAGGATGTTCTTTTCTGAAATCCTCAAGTGCCTTCCCATACACGTATAAAATACGTGCAATGAGCAGGAGACCGATTCCACATACCAAATAGATAACATAATCGCTGATCATAATAACTTTATCCTGAAAGGTTCGCCATATTTTCTGTTCCGCTAAAATACACGTTTGTATACGAAGTTCCAAATCAGTATTCCCAAATCGTATCTTCAGTTCTGTTGCTTTAACAAGAACTCCCCCTCGCGCCCAAAGGCACGAGGGGGAGTGGTGCGTTTCACTTCTTGCCGTGCAAGCCGCTCCGGGAGAATGCGCTTGCGAAGAACAGAAAGAGAGGGGGACTTTCGATGAAGTAAAATGAATCAACCTATTTAGCAGAAATCAGAACGCCAAATTTGCAGCATCTAAACTTTTAGCGAACAACAAGACTTGACATGCCTGCTGTCCGGAGAAATATACGATCTTGCTCTGTGCACTTTGAGGAAGTGAGCGCACACAAGTTCGCGCAAGATTTTCGCAAGTATTTGACAGAAACCTTGGAAATCATAACTAGATTGACTACATTTGCAACTCAAACAAGTAATAATATGTCATCACATGATATTAAGAGTAACAGTTGAGAATTTATTCTCGTTCAAAGAAGAAGCTCAAATCAGTTTCGTTGCAGGTAAAAGCGATAAGCATCCGGAACAGGTTTGTCGCGCAAAAAAGCGTGATGATATTTCTGTACTCAAAACAGGTATCATATATGGTGCCAATGCCTCCGGTAAGAGCAACATCATCAAGGCAGTTTCCCTTCTTCAGAAGATCGCTTTGGGAGGTGTTCCGAAGAATGAATTAGAACCTTTTAAGCTCGCGGAATTAGGAAATAAGCCTTCTAAGGTTGAAATGGAAATCAAGGTTGGCGGGAAATACTACGCCTATGGCGTCGAATTCTCTGTTAAAGGTGTGGTTGAAGAATGGTTGTTCGAGATCAACAGTCGTTCAGACACGGAGATCTATACACGTAAGGTGGTGGCCGATGGCAACTGTTTCACCTTTGGCACCTACACGGCCAACGAAGAGGAAAAGCAGCTTGTGGGCTTCATCAGCAAGAGTACTCCTAAGAGTGACAGCTTTCTTTCTGAATACATCAAGCGAAACGGTAAAGGCATCGGTGCAATCAGTGAGGTCTATCGCTGGATGAAAGAGAATCTGAAAATCATCTTCCCAAAAACAAAGTTCGAAGGGCTGTCAATCCGTGTGGAAAAAGATAAGCAATTTGCTGATGCCACAAAATCACTTCTTGATTATTTCAATACCGGTATTGTTGACATACGACGCGTTAAGGTGCCAAAGGAAAATATAGAATTACCCAAGGAACTGGTAACGGACCTACTCTCGGAAGCAGAACCCGGTAAAGGCATTGTTGTAGCTTCTCCATCCGGTTCTGCTATCTACTTCTTCGAGTCTGATGAAAATGGCGCAACGACCATCTATAAGCAGAACACAATCCACAAAGGTGAAGGTGACACAGAGGTTGCATTTGAGATGAATGAGGAGTCAGATGGTTCTATAAGAATCATGGATTTCATCCCTATGCTCATTGATTTGCGTCTGAATGATACCGTCTATCTGATAGACGAAATTGATAGAAGTATGCATCCTATGCTTTCTCAGAAGATACTTGAGTATTACTTCATACACCTCAAAGCAGACAAAGACACTCAACTGATCTTCTCCACCCACGAATCCAATCTACTTAACTTAGAGCTCATTCGTGCCGACGAGGTGTGGTTTGTTGAGAAAGCTACAGATGGAGCTTCTCATTTCACCTCTCTTGCAGAGTACAAGCCGAGAGAAAACATTCGCAAAGGGTATCTTCAAGGTAGGTATGGCGCAATACCTTTTTTTGCGCCTATCAACACTCTAAAATGGTGAGCTATGAGAAAGCGTAAGAGCTTTGAGCGCCCGGAAGGTGTCAGATCCGGTCGCCTTGTAGTCATTGCGGCAGAAGGTAAGGAAACCGAGAATATCTACTTTGAACAGATGAAGGCCTCCTTGCATGCCTCCGGTGTACAGATCGAGGTCTTGCGAAGAGATTCGAATGAGTCCAGTCCGGAGCATGTCTATCGTCAGATTCAAGACTTTGCTGCAAAATATGATATGGATGAAGACGATCAGTTATGGGCGGTTGTCGACAAAGACCGGTGGACGGAGCAAATGCTTTCCGGTGTAGCTCAGAAGTGTTCACAGAACAAACGTTTCTTTTTTTGCGTCAGTAACCCTTGTTTTGAGCTATGGCTCATTCTGCATCTTGAGGATGTAGCACAGTATGCTGAAGAAGACATGAAGCGTTTATCTGAAAATAAGAGAGTCAAACCTAAAGGTGACACTTGGACAAAGAAAAGACTTCGTGAGCTCATGGGCAGCTATAGCGAATCGAAATACGACGCGACAAAACTTCTCCCCGAAATTGAAAAGGCAATCGAAAGAGCAAGCAAGTTGGACAGCAATCCCAATAATAGATGGCCTCAGTCTGTGGGTACCAGAGTCTATCGGCTTGTCAACAGCATCTTAGGAAAACAATAGCCTCACAAGCAAAGAGGGTTCAGTCGGACATTTGGAGTGATGCGGCAACTGTGCGGTTCAACCGCGGTATTAGTCGCGTCAAACGCTTGATGACAGACAATGGAGGAGAAGCTCCACACTTCGATGTTACCAAGATAACGGCTTTCGAAGTAACCGCTCATTCAGCCATAAAGACAGCTGATAAACAAGACATTAAAAATATCAGCAAGGAAACTCTTACCAAGTTAATTCCGAATTACTTCTCGGTTCGAGAAGAAAAAACTTAGTTTTACTCCTTGCTTGTTTAGTAGAACCGCAGAGCGCCTCCACCCTATCTCAACGCTTAGGACTTACAGACAGAACACTGCGCAATCGATATTTGAGCAAGCTGCTGCAAGCCGCTGTCATCGAACGAACCATACCGGAAAAACCCACTAGTAGAAATCAACGATACAAACTCAAATAAGAGATCGCCCCGTGGTTTTACAAAACCATCGTCCTCTGCGCCGTGAGATTTTCACAGACGAGGTAGTTCTTCCCACCCTCTCATCACACGCCCACCGCCCCACACAAAAATTCCCCCTCGTGCCTTTGGGCGCGAGGGGGAATCGGTATATACGACAGCGCACGCGCTCAGAATTCGAGTTGCTCCGCCGTTTTGCGCAGCCGTTCGGCCAAGTCCAAGAACGCGCCGCGCAGTTGTTCGGCTTCCGATCGGGTGAAGCCGTCCGGTCGGCCGTTGCCGTCATGCCCATTGAGTTTGTGATAGAACCAAGACGCACTGCGATCGAAATAGGCTTCGGCTATTTCGCCCCAGCAAATAAAATCTTCCACGTCGTCAAAACGGCGACGCATATCCGTGATGCGGTCTGATTGAGAAACAACTGTCATCCTATCTATTCTGTTTTAAGTTAGTGAACCACCGATTTCCATCGGCCACAAAGCGATGCATCGGTGGCCGTCTGCTCCATTCGGCATCGGGAGCGGCCACAAGTTCCCGGGATATTTTCGTCCTCCCTCACACGAAGAAGAGCGCCACCCCCGCCACACTGATGAGCGCGCCCACCACTTCGCGGCGCGTCACGCGCTGTCCGAAAAGCACATGCGCCGGCCAGAGGATGAGCACGGGCGAGAGCGACATGATCGTCATCGCCACCCCCGTCGAGGTGTATTGCGTGGCCATGAGCGAGAGCGACACCCCCACGAAGGGGCCGAACACCACCGTGGCCCCCATGAGCAGCCAGCCGCGGCCATCAGTGCAGGCACGGCGCAGCGCCCCACCCTTGCCCGCCAAGAAGAGAAGGAGCAGAAAGCCCGGCAAGCCCGCCACGGCACGCATCTGCGTGGCCGCAAACGGCAGGAGAAAGGCCGTCGACGTCCACACCTTCGCCGCCGTCCATACCGCCGCATAGTGTTTCAAGCCCACGGCCGAGAGCGTCAGCCCCAAGCCCTGCCCCACCCCGGCGCCGATGCCCAGCAGCACGCCGCGCGTCGGGAGATTGAGGCGCACTTTGCGCCGGTGCCGCCCCTCGTCCTCCCCATCGGGCGCACCGCGGCCGAGAATCGACACCGCGATGCCCGTCATCGTCACCGCCATCCCCGCCACGGCCTGCGCCGAGAGCCGTTCGCCCAGCAAGAGCCACCCCGCCACGGCCGAAACCGCCGGGGCGATGGTCATGAAGAGTTGGCCGAAGCGCGAACCGATGAGCAAATAGGCGTTGAACAGGCAATAGTCGCCGAACACATAGCCCACCAGCCCCGAAGCCAAGAGCCAGCCCCAGGTGGTGGCATCGGCCCGGGGCGGCAGGGGCGAACCGGTACAGACCCACAGCAGCGCGCCGATGAAGAGCAACGAGAGCACCATGCGCAGCACGTTCACCACGTGCGCACCGAGACGGCGGCTCACCGTTTCGCTCAGCAGGGCGCACACCGTCCACGAGACGGCCACCGCCAGCGCGATCGATTCGCCGAGGTAAGCTCCGCCCGCAGCGGAAGACAGGGAGAAAAAGAGGGCAAAGAGAGGGTTCATAGTGCATGTGTCGGCCGTTCGGCCGTTAAGGTATCGTTTGAGAGTGCAAATTTACGAATTTCTCCTCATTCGCCACCGGTGTTCGCCGTTTTTTTTCGTACCCCGCTCTCGTTTTCATCCCTTGGCCGCCACACTCCACGAAAACCTGCGAACTTTCAGCCAAAACCCGTCTACTTTCGTCCCTAAGTCCACTGCTTTTCGTCGTCCCTCGCCCACCCTTCGCAACCGCCTACGGCACGCAAGGCGAAAACCGCCCTTGCGCCCCTCGCTCCTCACGCGCGCGTTACGCGCACTCATCCATTTTTCGTTTTTTACCTTCACACCTTCACCTACCCCAACAACCCACTCATACACAACAAATTAGGGGTGAAGGTTTCACCCCCTTTTTTCCTTCACCCTGCGCTTCATCCGCCGCACCGCTCGCCCCCTCTCAAAGACCGCGGGCAAAAGTGGCCGAAAGCGGTGAAGACCGGGGCGCAAGGTGGAGCCTTCACACGCAACACACTCTATTTCAAACGATTGTGCGTAAATCAGCGTGAACACACGAGGGGTGAAGCCTTCACACGCAATACACTGACGCTCAACACCTTGCAGGCGAAAGGTGAAGAGGTGAAGGCAAAAAAATGGAAAACGCCGGATGCGCGCGCGTCACGCGTACGCGTTGGGCGGTCGCCGCGCGCCAACCTGCGCCCCTCGTGGGCAGGGGGCGAAAAAACGCCCCTCGGCGCGCCGCCCTCCCGAGAAAAAATTGTAACTTCGCAGAGTGCGCCCCTCCGCTCTTCACGAGGAAGTGCACACCCTCCGAAAACGTCCCAGTCTGAACCCTCATTCTTCCCCTTTTCCCCATGACCTCCACCGCTCCCCAACTCTTGCCCTATCTCGAACGACTCCTCAACGGAGAAACCGTGGAATGGAAAACGCTGGGGGAGGTGTGTGATATTGTCAAGGCAGCAAGCAAATTAAAGAGTGGCGATTATTGTGTTTCGGGTAAGGTACCAATCATAGACCAAGGCGCTCAGTATATCGCAGGATATACTGACAAAGAGCTTGCTACAATCCCCAAAGATGAATACATTATTTTTGGCGACCACACTGAAACAATCAAATTCGTTGATTTTGAATTTGTTCAAGGTGCAGATGGACTTAAAATTTTACACACCAAAAAGGCTTTAAGCAAATACGTCTACTACGCATTCTCCAACTTCTACAAAAAAACGGCTTCATACAAACGCCATTGGTCAAAAGCAAAAGAAACAGCTATCCCCCTTCCCCCTCTCCGCGTACAAGCACGCATTGTGGAGATTCTCGACAAGTTCACACAGCTGGAGACACAGCTGGAGACGGAGCTGGAGGCGCGAAACAAGCAATATGATTTCTATCGAAATCGGTTGCTTGATTTCGCGCACCGCGATGACTTCGACGGAAAAGTGGAATGGACAACGCTTGGCAAAGTCTGCCTACAACTAAGGACGGGGCTTAATCCAAGAAATAATTTCAAACTCAATACAGACGATGCAAGTAACTACTATGTTACTGTGCGAGAACTTGGGGGCACAGAATTAATTTACTCAGAAAAAACAGATCTTATAAATGATCATGCCCTTCAACTTATCAACAACAGATCAAAATTGAAAGTCAACGATATTCTGTTTTCAGGCACTGGGACGATTGGCAAAACGGCTTTCATAGCCGAAGAACCTTCCAATTGGAATATCAAAGAGGGTGTTTATGCCTTGACACTCGATACTCGATACGTCTTACCGATGTTTGTTTTACGCTATCTTCAAAGTCAACGTGCCATTGACTGGATAGAACGAATGGCAGCAGGTAGTACCGTAAGAAGTATTACTATGCGAAATTTAGAGCAACTCCCTTTCCCCCTCCCCCCTCTCTCGGAGCAGCGCCGCATTGTGGAGATTCTCGACCGCTTCGACACGCTGACGAACTCCATCAGCGAGGGACTGCCGCGAGAAATTGCCCTGCGTCGCAAGCAATATGAATACTATCGCGACGCGCTGCTCCGCTTCCCCCCACCGGCGCCCACGGCCTAAGGGGCGGTCGCCACAGCTACGCGCTAAGCGCGCGCAGAGAGGGGAAAGCGTGCGAGTTTTTATCGCACGTGATCTTTAATTCAAAAGAAAGCCGTAACTTTGCACCCATGAAACCGCTGCACTTTGCTCCGCTTCAAGGTTACACCGACGACGTCTATCGGCGATTGCACCACCGACTGGTGGGCGGCATCGCGGCCTACTACACGCCCTTCGTGCGGTGGGATCACGGCGGTGTGCGCTCCAAAGACCTCCGCGACATCGCCCCCGAACACAACGAGGGGGTGCCGGTGGTGCCGCAGATCATCGCGGCCGATGCCGACGAACTGGCGCGCTTGGTCGATGTCGTCGCCCCCTTGGGCTACCGACGTATCGACCTCAACATGGGTTGCCCCTTCCCCTTGCAGGCACGCCACGGACGCGGCAGCGGACTCTTGCCGCTGCCGGAGCGCGCGGCCGCCATCTTCGAGCGCATGCGCACCTATCCCGAAGTGGCCTTCTCGGTGAAACTCCGTTTGGGCTGGGACGACGCCACACAGCTCGACCGCCTCGCCCCCCTCGTGACCGCCGCCCCCTTGGTGAGCGTGGCGCTCCACCCGCGTTTGGGCACGGCGGGCTACAAAGGCACGGCCGACCGCGCAGCCTTTGCGCGCTTCGCCGCCGTGTGCCCGCACCCGCTGATCTACAACGGCGACCTGCTCACCCCCACCGACGTGGAAGCCTTCGTGGCCACGCAGCCCACGGTGGCCGGGGTGATGATCGGGCGCGGCCTGCTCGCGCGCCCCTCGCTGAGCGCCGAACTGCGTGACGGTCGCGAGTGGTCGCCGGCCGAACAAATCGCCCTGCTCCACCGCCTGCACGACGGACTGCACGAGGCCTATGCGCGCATCGTGCCGGGCGACGAGGCGCTGCACCGCAAACTCCGCCCCTTTTGGGACTATGCGGAGGCGACCATCGGGCGCAAGGCCTTCAAGAAAGTGCAAAAGGCGGGCAACCTGCGCAACTATCTGCGCGCCGTAGCCGAAATACAATAATGCACCCGCGCGCTGCGCCACGGTGCTTTCCCTTATTTTCAACACAGACCTAACTCCAATTTCTATCTCGGACATGAACCCGAACATTACCTCTACCATCAAATACATCGGTGCCGATGATCGTGACCTCGACCTCTTCGAAAGCCAATATGCCGTGCCGGAAGGCATGTGCTACAACAGCTATGTGATTTTCGACGAGAAAATCTGCATCATGGACACCGTCGACGCGCGTTGCGTCGAAGAGTGGAAAGAAAATCTGCGCACGGCCTTGGGCGATCGAACCCCCGACTACCTCGTGGTGCAACACATGGAACCCGACCACACGGGCGGTATCGTCGACACGCTGGCGGCTTTCCCCTCGCTGCAAGTGGTGGCGAGCGCCAAGGCGATCGAATTCATGGAGCAATTCAACGAGGGGCTCGACTTGACCGGCCGCACCATCGCGGTGAAGGACGGCAGCACGCTCTCGCTGGGTAAGCGCACACTCCACTTCATCACGGCACCGCTGGTGCACTGGCCGGAGGTGATCATGACCTACGACGACGGCGACCAGGTGATGTTCACGGCCGATGCGTTCGGCAAATTCGGCACCTACGATTCGCACCCCGACGACTGGGCGACGGAAGCACGCCGCTATTATGTGAACATCTGCGGCAAATATGGCCCGCAGGTGGGCAAGGCGCTGGACAAGGTGGGCAAGTTTGATGTGCGCATGATCTGCTCGCTGCACGGCACGGTGCTCACGGGTGCAAAGATGGCCGAGGCGCTGCGCTTGTACCGCATCTGGTCGCGCTACGAGGTGGAAACGCCGGGCGTGGTGGTGGCCTTTGCCAGTGTGCACGGCGGCACGAAGAAGGCGGCGCGCCGCATGGCGGAAATCCTCCGCGAGAAGGGCGCGCCCGAAGTGGTGCTCCACGACTTGGCGCGCGGCAGCATCGACCACGCTGTGGCCGACGCCTTCCGCTACGGCACACTCATCGTGGCGGCTTCGAGCTATGACGCCGACGTGTTCCCCCCGATGCACTTCTTCCTCCATAAACTCGGACTGAAGGGCTATCGCAATCGCCGCGTGGGCATCATCGAAAATGCTTCATGGGCGGCAACAGCGGCTCGCACCATGAAGGCACAGATGGAAAAGTGGAAGGGCATCGAACTGCTCGAACCCATCGTGACGGTGAAGAGCGCGCTCCACACCACCGACGTGCCGGCGCTCGAAGCACTGGCCGACGCGGCTTTGGCCTAAACTACGCCTTCAGTCCATCCTCTCTAACGGCAGGTGGCGCACCGGTGCGCCACCTGCCGACGAACAGAACGATACTAAACACAGCAGGCGCTCATTCTCGAGGGAGAATGAGCGCCTGCTGCCGGTTTACACGGCGAAAGGCGAACGCGACATTTCACACTTTGCGCTTCAAGGCTTGGAGTTGGACTTTGACGGCCTCATCGGGGCGGAGCGATTCGCGGATTTTCTGCAAGGCCTTGTTGTGCGTCCACAGGGGCAGGCGGTGCTGCTCGAAAATGGGCAGGGTGTGCTCGGGGAAACGAATGTAGCACTCGGCCACCGCCCAGGCCACCGCCATGCGCACATAATAGCCCTCGTGGCGCACGGCGCAAAGGCGAGTGAGTACGGCGGTGATGTGGTCGGCCTCGATGAAATAGAGCATGAGCAACACGACGGCGAAGCGCACGGTGTATTCGTGCTCGCTGTCGAGCCGCTCGCCGGCAAAGTCCCAAATACGATCGTTATGCTCGGCCAACAAGCGGCGCGCATCGGCGAGTTGGAAGGCATCGCAGACTGACCACGAGTTGATGCGCGGCACCCAGCGAGCAACGTGCGCGAGATAGTCGTCGATGGACGTGGGACGGAGGTAGCCGAGCACCAAACCATGGAGGGTACGGGCTTCCATGTAGGGGCTTTGCTCCACTTCTGAAGCGTTCTCGACGGCCTGCAAATAGGCGGCGGCATCTTGTCGGGCAATGCGGCGCGCCAAGTTGCGGAGGTCAGCCATGCGGATGCCCAACACGCCTTCCACGCCGGGATGCAGGCGGCGCGTGAACTCAAGATTGCCCCGTTCGGCCAATTGCAGCAAGTGGCGATCGAGGGGGAGGGATTCAAAGGTGAACATGGGGTGATGTGATAATGATGGAGTGCGAAAAAAGTAATCCACATTATAAAAATCGAATAGACCTTATAGCCGAAGATTGCAGCAAGGAATTATCATTTACT